>Ga0209415_10002431_pt1 | contig 34841 bp, 33 predicted proteins | sample PeaSoiSIISIP2007_FD_187696 | JGI IMG/M metagenome (GOLD analysis project Ga0209415, IMG submission 187696) | Peat soil microbial communities from Weissenstadt, Germany - SII-SIP-2007 (SPAdes) (version 2) | ecosystem: Environmental > Terrestrial > Soil > Wetlands > Peat | place: Germany... | reverse complement strand
GGAGGGGTAGCATGTGTGACGGAAGGCGACCCGGGGGCGACGTGGTGGGAAGGCGCCGCGGACGGCAGCCACGAGGGAGAGGCCGGTGCGGCGGCCGGCTTGGACGGGGCCTCCGGAACTGGGGCAGGGGTGGGGGCGGGAGCCGGTGCCGGGGCGCTTCCGGAGTGAGGGGTATGATGCGTGGGCGCGGCAGAGGCTTTCGGGGTGATCGGAGTGAACTCGCCCGGTTTCCAGGTGTGCGGCATGCGAAGGACCGAAGGGTCCTTTAGGAACAGGTCGGCGTGGCCGCACGCCCGGCAGATCCGGGTTCCCAGCGAGAGTTCTCCCCGGGATCGTAGCGAAAGTGAACCGCCGCCGATTCCCCCGGTCTTGAGCTCGTTCGCCCAAACGAAGTCGGACGCGCCGCAGTTACTGCATACGGGGGCCAATCGAGTCACCTTGCGGGCCGCTTCAGGCGGGGCATCCATAAAAACGGTTGCGGAGGTTCCCCGAGCGCGCTACTTCACGGCACGACCGCCGTTCCCGGAAGCTCCTTGTAGCTCGCGACCCCTGGACCGGTCGCATGGTGCCGCCGCGATTCGCCCGGATCACCGTCGCCATCGATGGTTCTCGGAATTCCGACGAGGCTCTTGCGGCGGCGATCGACCTCGCGAAGAAGTATGGGAGCGAGCTCACGATCGTGACCGTCGCCCCGTTCGTTCCCGTCTACATGCCGTCGTCCGGCCCGTACGTGGCAGTGGTGGCGGCGCAGGGCGAGGTAACGCGCTACCAGCGACTCGTCGACGTCGCGGTGGAGCAAGCGCAGGCCGCCGGCCTCACCGCCGTCACCGGGATTTGCCGCGAAGGTGTGGTGGTGGACGAGATCCTTTCCCAATTGGAAATGCATCCGACCGACCTCGTGGTGGTGGGCTCCCGCGGGCTGTCGGCCGCCAAACGGCTCCTGATCGGGAGCGTTTCGAGCGCGCTGATTACGCACGCACCCTGCCCGGTGCTGGTGGTGCGCGACGCGCTGCCTACGAAGCCCGCTGCCGGATAATCAGGCGCGTCGGCACCGGAAGCTTGTGCGAAGCCTTGCGCAGTGCTTCCTTGGCCGTATCGAGGTGGGCTTCGGTCGTGTGGATCGTGATCAGCTCGCTCCCGATTCCCGCCCGGACCGCGTGACCCACCGGCTTACCGAAGGCACGTCGCATCCCGGCCGAGATACGGTCCGCCCCCGCCCCCATCGCCATCTTGTGCTCGCGCAAGATCTGGTGCGGGTACCGACGAACTTTGAGATGGTACTCGTTCGGGGCGTTCTTCTCGAGCACGCGGACCGCGCTCACGCGGGCCGCCTCGAGCGCCGTGTCGCGGACCTGAGCCGCTTCCTCCATGCCGAGGCTCAGGCTGAACGGGAAGACCGTCCGCAGGTTGCCCGTATCGAACTGAGTGACCCGGCACGTCGGAATGCCGCCCATGTACTCCTGGCGGGTGTAGATCTGCCCCTCGATCTTACGGTACATGCGGGCCGGTTTTCGAGTCATGGGCGCCTTCGGGACGGGCCTCTCGGTAAAAGGCTTGCGGAGCGCACGCGGCGTGGGTCCGCGCGCGGCCGTCTACACGGGGAGAGATCGCGCGACGTAAGCCCCCGTCGCCGACGCACGAAGCTCGACCGCCCGGATCCCTTCGCTCTCGAGCCAATCGAGGCACGAAGCTCGGGCCTTCGAGTTTGAGGGAAGGGCGAAGAAGCTCTGGCCGAACATCGCCTGGCACGCGCGGGCGCCTCGACGACGGAGCGCGCTCACCGTCCGGCTCACGGCCGCGGAAGCGAGGCCGGCGCGGTCCGTGAATCGTTCGCTCATTCGGAAGAATCCCTGGACCGAGGGAGATGGCCCGAGGCGCTCCCAGCTATGCGACGCCTCCGTGATTCGCCGGAGCGCCGCGGGGCTCTTCAATACCGTCGGAGAGGAGATGGGCCGGCCGACGACCCCGACGAGCAATGCCGGAGGGAACGTTCGATGAGCGACATGCCCGAACGGAGGGATCCCGGGGCGCGTCCGGACCTCCAGCCCGCCACCGAGAATCGCGGCCACTCCCCCTAGCCCTCCTCCCCCGAACAAGTCCGCGAGATGCGCCACCTCGACGGCCTTCGAGCGGGTTCGCCCCGCCAGCGAGCCTACGGCGAGAGCCGTCGCGAGCGCTCCGGCCGCGCTCATCCCAAACCCCTGGCCGATGGGCAGCTCGTGCATCAGACGGACCGTCAGCGCCCCCGACGCTCCGGGAGCTATTCGTCGAGCGACCTCTTCCGAGATGGGAAGGGGTCTTGCGGAATCGGCGACCACCCGTACTCGAGAACGAAGGCCCGGAGAAAAGCGGGCCTCGGCCCACACTCCGAGCTCGAGGACGACACCGGCCCCCACGGACCCCCGCGCCCGCGGGTCGCGGTGCGACGCGTCGGGGCGGAACACCCCGGTGACGTGGCCGGGGGCAAATGCACGCGCTACTCGGACCGGGGGAGCGGACATCGACCTCGCCCCAGGGTTCCAATTAGAGGTACTTATAAGCGGACCCGCTGTATGATTGATGACGTTACCGTGTCAGGTCAGTACTGACAACCATGAGCGAACCTGAAGCACCCGCGGCCCAGCACGACGCGTTCGACCGGGTCAACTTCCTCGAGCTCCGGAACACCCAGCTCGCGGAGGCGATCAAACGTGTCGAAAGCGAGCGTCATTACATGGAGGCGGAGATCCTCCGCCTGCAGCGCGAGGTCAAGCGTCTCAAGACCGAGCTCGACCGCCTTCGCTACCCGCCCCTGATCGTCGGCAGCGTCCGGGACGTCCTCACGGACGGGCGCGTGATCGTGAAATCATCGACCGGGCCGGACTTCGTCGTGAACTCCGCCGAAACGGTGGAACACGGGAAGATCACCGTCGGGAGTCGCGTCGCGCTCAACAAGCAGACCCTCGCGGTCATGGGAGTCCTCCCGGCGTCGCTGGACCCGCTCGTCACCGCGAGTGAGATCGTCGACAAGCCGAGCGTAACCTACACCGACATCGGAGGTCTCTCCGACCAGATCCGGGAGATCCGCGAAGCGGTGGAGTATCCGCTCCTTCGCTCCGACCTCTACAAGAAGGTCGGGGTTGACCCTCCGAAGGGGGTCCTTCTCATCGGTTCCCCGGGCACGGGAAAGACGCTGATCGCGAAGGCGGTCGCGCACCACACGAACGCGACGTTCGTCCGACTCGTGGGCAGCGAGCTCGTCCAGAAATACATCGGCGAGGGGGCGCGTCTCGTCCGGGAGCTGTTCCAGCTCGCGCGCGAGAAGGCGCCGACCATCATCTTCATCGACGAGGTCGACTCGATCGGCGCGAAGCGCCTCGAGGTCGCGACGAGCGGGGACCGCGAGGTCCAGCGGACGCTGATGCAGCTACTCGCCGAGATGGACGGCTTCGAGCCCCTCGCGAACGTCAAGATTATTGCGGCGACCAACCGACCGGACATTCTCGACGACGCGCTCCTTCGACCCGGGCGCTTCGACCGGATCATCGAGATCCCGGTCCCGAGCTACGGCGGGCGTTCGGAGATCTTCAAGATCCACACCCGCGGGATGGCGCTCCACGAGCCGATCGACTTCGAGGCGCTGGCCAACCGATGCGAAGGGGCGACCGGCGCGGACATCCGCGCGATCTGCACCGAAGCGGGCATGTGGGCGATCCGCGAAGAGCGCGACAGCGTGACGACCGCGGACTTCGACCGGGCGATCGAGAAGGTCGTCGGCGAGGAAGAACTCCGCAAAGAGTCCGTCACGATGTTCGCCTGAGCGGTATTCCGCTCGCGCGCGTCGGTCCCCCGGTGGGCGACCGTCCGTTCACGGGCCGACGGTGAATCGGCCGATCAGCCGAGGACCGGCCGGAACCGACAGGTCGATGAGATAGGCCGGCGCCCCGACGACCCGGACGACCGGACGGTCCGCAGTCACCCGCACCGCGCCCGACGCCAATTCACCGATCTCGGCCGGCACGACCTGCAGTCCGTGGGCGAGATGAACCGCCGCACCGACCGCGGCGTCCCCTCGATAGTACCGGCACTTCTGGAAGGCGTCCCCTCGGACCTCGGCTCCTTCCGCGAGCGAGCCTTCGGGTGCGAGGATCTGGCCGCGCGAAAGCTCGTCCGCGTCGATGCCCTTGAGGGCGATCCCGACGCGCTCGCCGCATTCCGCCTCCTTCCGGTCGATGTCGTGCACCTGGATGGATCGGATGTCGAGGAGCTTGGGGGTCGGCCAGAGCCGAAGTCGGTCGTGGCCGTGCAGGGTGCCTCGGCGGACCACCCCGAGGGCGACCGCGCCGACCCCCTTCACGGGGAAGGAGTGGTCGACCGCTACCATCACCGGTCCCTCCACGATGGGCGCTCTCCAGGTGTCGATCACTTCGCGCAGCTTGGGGAAGTCGAGAGGAAGCCGCGGGGCAGCCTCGAGGCGGCCGCCCTTCAAGGCCCGGGCGAGCTCCCCCTCGCCCACGGCGGGGCCGAGGACGACCGTGGTCGGAACGGTGGAGAGTTCCACCGTGGCGATCGTCTCCGCGATCGGCCGGGTGAGCTCGGAAACGACGAGGAGGCACACGTCGGCCATCGCGAGGGCCGCGGGGAGGGCGGCGTACTTATCGGGAAATTGGGTGGGTTCGACCAACGTCGTGGCGTGGCCCTCGGTGACGGTATTGAACAGCGTGAGGTCCGAGGAGGTGCCCTTCTTGCCGAGCTCTTTTGCCACATCGGGGGCGCCGACCACGGCGACGGTGACGGCGGTCGTCACGTCGCCTTTCCCCCTCCCTTCGGCGTGGAAAAGGTGAGGGCGACCTCGCCGTTCTTCGCGTCGACCGTGACCTCGCTGCCGTCTCGGACCTCCCCGGCGAGGAGTTTCGCGGTCAGCGGGTCGACGACCATCCGTTGGATCGTCCTCTTCAGCGGACGGGCGCCGAACGTCGGGTCGAAACCGGCGTTGGCGAGCAGCGAGCGGGCCGCGGGCGTGGCGACGAGCCGAATCCGCCGGTCCTCGAGGCGGGCCGTCACCTGCGCCAGCTGAAGGTCGACGATCTTTTCGATCTCGGGCTCGGCGAGCGCGTGGAAGATCACCACCTCGTCGAGGCGGTTCAGGAACTCCGGTCGGAACTGGACCCGCAGGGCCGGTTCGAGGAGTTTCCGCCGTTCTTCGTCGTTCCGGGCCCCTGCGATGAGGTCCGAGCCCAGGTTGCTCGTCAGGATGACGAGCGTGTTGCGGAAATCGACCGTCCGTCCCTGGCCGTCGGTGAGTCGCCCGTCGTCCATGAGCTGCAGCAGGACGTTCACGACGTCGGCGTGGGCCTTTTCGACCTCGTCGAAGAGGATCACCGTGTACGGTCGCGTCCGCACTGCCTCGGTGAGCTGTCCCCCCTCCTCGTAGCCCACGTACCCCGGGGGCGCCCCGATCAACCGGGCGACCGTGTGCTTCTCCATGTACTCGCTCATGTCGATGCGCACGAGCGACTTTTCCGAGTGGAAGAGGAACTCGGCGAGGGCTTTCGCGAGCTCGGTCTTCCCGACACCGGTCGGGCCGATGAACAGGAACGTACCGATCGGCCGGTTCGGGTCGCCCAGTCCGGACCGCGAGCGCCGAACGGCCTTCGAGACGGCCGCGACCGCCTCGTCCTGCCCGACGACACGTCGCTTTAGGAACTCCTCCATCTGGAGCAAGCGGTTCATTTCGCCCTGGAGAAGGCGCGTCACCGGCACACCGCTCCATTTCGAGACCACGAGCGCCACGTCGTCCTCCGTCACCTCTTCTCGGAGCATGCTGCCGGCGGCGGGGCCTTCCGCCTCCTTGGTGAGCGCGTCGATCTTCTTCTGGAGTTCCGGGACCGTACCGTAGCGCAGTCGGGCCGCGGCTTCGAGGTCTCCCGCGCGGGAGGCCTGCTCCTCCTGGCCCTTCGCCTCCTCGAGCTGGGCCCGCAGGGCCCGGAGCTTCTCGACGTGTTCCTTCTCCCGCTGCCAGCGCACGAGCAGTCCCTTTTCCTTCTCCTTGAGGTTCGCGAGCTCCTTGTCGAGCGTCTTCAATCGTTCCCGGCTCGAAGCGTCCTTCTCCCGCGCAAGGGCCGTCCGCTCGATCTCGAGCTGGCGGATCCGTCGAGAGAGCTGGTCGAGTTCGCTCGGCCGGGAGTCGAGGTTGAGCCGGACCATCGAGGCGGCCTCGTCGATCGCGTCGATCGCCTTGTCCGGTAGGTGACGGTCGGGAATGTAGCGCGCGGAGAGGGTCGCGGCCGCGACCAAGGCCGAATCGTGAATGCGCACGCCGTGGTGATGTTCGTAGCGCTCCCGGAGTCCACGGAGGATCGAGACGGTATCCTCCACGGTCGGTTCGGCGACGTTGACAGGCTGGAACCGGCGTTCGAGGGCGGCATCCTTCTCGATGTACCGACGGTACTCCTGGGTGGTCGTCGCCCCGATACAGTGGAGGGTGCCGCGCGCGAGCGCGGGTTTGAGAAGATTCGACGCGTCCAGCGCCCCGCCCTCGGTGGCCCCGGCGTGTACCAGCGTGTGGAGCTCGTCGATGAAGAGGATCACTTGGCCGTCGGAACGTTCGACCTCTTTGAGGACCGCTTTGATCCGTTCCTCGAATTCGCCCCGGAACTTGGCGCCGGCGAGGAGACTGCCGAGGTCCAGCGTGACGATCCGCTTCTCGCGGAGGGAATCGGGGACGTCCTTTGTGGCGATCCGTTGGGCGAGGCCTTCGACCACCGCGGTCTTGCCCACGCCCGGTTCCCCGACCAGCACGGGGTTGTTCTTGGTTCGTCGGGAGAGGATCTGGATCACCCGGCGGATCTCGTCGTCGCGACCGATGACAGGGTCGAGCTTCCGTTCCCGGGCGAGACTCGTGAGGTCCTTGCCGTACTTCTCGAGGGCGCGGTATTGGGCCTCCTCGGTCCGGCTCTCCACGGGGTGGTCGGGCCCGCGGACCTCCCGAAGGGCCGCCTCGAGCGCCGCCCGTCGGACCCCGAACTCCTCCAGGAGTTCCCGCGCCGGGGAGGCGACGGCGAGGAGACCCAGGAGGAGCTCGTCGGCGGTCGTGTAACGGTCCTTGCGCTTTTCGGCCTCGGCCTCGGCCGCGTCGATCGCTTTCGAGAGGTCGCGGGAAAGGTACTGGTCGGAGGGGGCCACGTGGTCCGCGGTCGGGAGCTTCTTCAACCGTTCGCCGACGCGCGCGAGCAGGCGGTCGACCGGCACGCGCATCCCCACGAGCAGCGCCGCCGTCGGGCTCTCGGCGGAATCGAGGAGCGCCGAGAGCAGGTGCTCGGGCTCCACCGAAGGATGCCGCAGCTCCGCGGCGCGCTGGAACGCCTTCTCCAGCGCCTCCCGGGCGGCGTCCGTGAGCCGTTCGAGATGCATGCGCCTCCAAGTATCCGAGGGAGGCGATTTAAGCGCACCACCTGTCCGTCGGCGCGTGGCCGACCTCACGGTCCGCTGTGCCGGCGTGAACCTGCGGAATCCGTTCCTTCTCGCGTCAGGGATCTGGGGCGAAAGCGGCGAGTCTCTCGCCGGAGCTTGGAGAGCGGGCGCCGGCGGGGTCATCACGAAGTCGATCGGCTCCGTCGCCCGACCGGGGTATCCGAACCCGACGGTCGAAACGTACGACCGCTGGGGCCTCCTCAACGCGATGGGGCTCCCCAACCCCGGGATCGACGAGTACCCGCGCGAGATCGAGGTCGCCCTCCACGCCGGTGCCTCCGTGATCGGATCCGTCTTCGCCGGTGACGCCGAGGAGTTTGCTCGCCTCGCGGTCCGGATGGCCGCGACCGGGGTGGTGGCCCTCGAGCTGAACCTGAGCTGCCCTCACGCGGAAGGCTTCGGGACCGAGGTCGGTGGCACGCCCGCCGACGTCGAGAGGATCGTCCGCGCGGTCACGAAGGAGGTCTCGATTCCCGTCATCGCGAAGATCACTCCGAACACGAACGACGCCGCGGGTCTCGCGCGGGCGGCCGAGCGCGGCGGCGCGGCCGCGGTCAGCGCGATCAACACCTTGCGGGCGATCGCGATCGACGTCCACCTTCGCCGACCCGTTCTGTCGCACGGACTCGGAGGGCTCAGCGGTCCGGCGATCAAGCCCGTGGGACTCGCCTGCGTGTGGCAGATCTTCGACAAGGTCAAAATCCCGGTCATCGGCGTCGGAGGGATCGCGACCGCCCGGGACGCGCTCGAATACGTGATGGCCGGCGCCCGAGCGCTCGAAGTCGGAACCCAGGTGACGTTCGACGGGATTGGTGTGTTCGGGCGGCTGACTCACGACCTTTCCGGGTTGCTCGACGAGCTCGGCTTTTCCCGGCTCGAGGACGTCGTCGGAGTCGCGCACAAGGCGAGTTCGCTCCCCCCCGATTAGACTCCCATCCGCTCCGCCGAGCGTGCCGCTATATCGGCGTCCTGCTAGCGAGACGCCGTGCGCTCGGTCGTAGCGGTGACGGACCGGGTCCTCGAGACCCCGTCGACAGTGACCCTGCGCTTTCCGTATTCCGCGGTCGCCCACCCGGGCCAATTCGTCATGGTCTGGATCCCCGGCGACGACGAATTTCCGATGTCCCTCTCCTACACCGAGGGCCCCTTGAAGGGGGTCACGATCAAGGCGATGGGAGGAACGAGCCGGAGGGTCCAGTCGTTGCGCGCGGGCGATCCCGTGGGGATTCGAGGGCCGTACGGGAACCGGTTTGACCTTTCTCCCGAGCGGATTCTCATCGTGAGCGGCGGCTCGGGCGCCGCCGTCCTGGCCCCGGCGGCCGAGCGTGCCCGGGGGTCCGGGAAGTCCGTTACGGTGGCGCTTGGGGCGACCCGGGCCCCCGAGCTACTGTTCCGCGAGCGGTTTCGCGTCATGGGTGCCCGGGTGGAGCTCGCCACGGACGACGGGTCGGAGGGGACGAAGGGGTTCGTCACCGGGGTCGCCGAGCGCCTCCTTGCCTCCGAGCCGTTCGACGCGGTGTGGACCTGCGGCCCCGAGGTAATGATGAAGAAAGTGATCCGCGCGGCCGCGCCTCGAGGCGTGCCGGTCTTCTGCTCGATGGAGCGGCACATGAAGTGCGCGCTCGGAATGTGCGACGCCTGCGCGCTCGGACCCTACCACGTCTGCGTGGACGGACCGGTGTTCCCGGCCGAGCGGCTCGAGAAGGTCCCCGATTTTGGTGTCTTTCACCGGAATTCTTCGGGTCGGCGGATCCCCTTCTGACTCGCCCGTTGGGGGCGCCGACGGTTCGTCATCTGCCGGTCGCGCGAAAAGTCAGCAGAGCCTTTATGCGAAGACCCTGCTACACGAGCGGGTCGGAGGAACTGTGAAGGTAATCGTGGTGAGCGGCGGGGTGATTTCGGGCCTCGGGAAAGGGATCACGACCTCCTCGCTCGCCCGACTCCTCAAGGCCCGCGGCATCGCGGTCACCATCGTCAAGATCGACCCGTACCTCAACGTGGACGCCGGCACGATGAACCCGTACCAACACGGGGAAGTGTTCGTGCTGGACGACGGCACCGAAGCCGACCTCGACCTCGGCAACTACGAGCGGTTCCTGGGTCAAAGCCTCGTGGGGACGCACAACCTCACCACGGGGAAGATCTATCGTGCGGTCATCGAAAAGGAACGTCGCGGCGACTACCTCGGCAACACCGTGCAGATCATTCCCCACGTAACTGGGGAGATCAAACGAACGATCCGGGAGGTCGCCCAGGCCGCGGGCGCCGAAGTGGTTCTGGTCGAGGTGGGCGGAACCGTCGGTGACATCGAGTCGATGCCGTTCCTCGAGGCCCTGCGCGAGCTCTCCTACGAGCTCGGAGAGGGACACATGGCGTTCGTTCACACGACCCTCGTGCCGGTCGTCGGCCCGGTCGGAGAGCCCAAAACCAAACCGACGCAGCACTCCGTCCGAGAACTGCGGGCGATCGGAATCCGGCCGAACGTCATCATCGCCCGAGGGCCCGCGCCCCTCTCGGCCGATATCAAGGCGAAGATCTCCCTGTTCTGCGACGTCCCGCCCGAGGCCGTCATCTCGGTGCCGGACCAGCCGGTCATCTATGAGGTTCCCCTGGTCCTCGAGGCCCAGGGGGTCGGGTCGTTCCTCACGCGGCTTCTCGGCCTCCCCGAGCGGCCGCCGGATTACACGGCGTGGAAGGAGTTCCTCGCCACGTATCGCCGGTGCGAGGGCTCGGTCGAGGTGGCGGTCGTAGGGAAGTACACGGAACTGCGCGATGCGTACTTGTCGCACTCCGAGGCGTTCCACCACTGTCAGGGCACCCTCGGCGTCGAGGTCCGCCTCCAGTGGTACGACTCCGAGGATATCCCGAAGAACCCGTCGCTTCTCGCCCGCCTTCAGCGGTCGGACGCGATCATCGTTCCGGGGGGCTTCGGGGCTCGCGGCGCCGAAGGAAAGATCCGGGCGATCGAAGCCGCGCGGACGAGCGGCATCCCCTATCTCGGGGTCTGCTACGGGTTCCAGCTCGCGGCCGTCGAGACGGCGCGCAACGCGCTCGGGCTCTCGAAGGCGAATACTACCGAGGTCGATGCGACAACCCCGGACCCGGTCGTCTGCATCCTCGAGGAGCAGAAGATGCTCCACGAGCTCGGCGGGACCATGCGTCTGGGCGCTCAGCGCGTCATCCTCACTCCCGGTTCCAAGGTCGCGGAGATCTACGGGAAGGGAGAGATCTGGGAGCGTCACCGGCACCGCTACGAGATCAACCCGAAGTACATCGAAGCCCTCGCGAGCAAAGGGCTCGTCGTCGGCGGCATGAGCGTCGACGGGCGGGTCGAGGTCCTCGAAATCCCGGACCATCCGTTCTTCGTCGGGGTTCAGTTCCATCCCGAATTCCTGTCTCGCCCCGAGGCTCCCCACCCCCTCTACCTGGGGTTGGTCCGCGCGGCGCTTGCCCGCAAGGAGGTCGCGTCCCCTGTCGCCCCCGCGCCGGCTCTCGCGTGAGCTCAAGGACCTCGACGGCACGGTCGTCCGGGTCTCGGGGCATCTCGAAGATTACCGGGCCCTGGGGGGCGTGGCGTTCGCGCTCGTGCGGGACGGTTCGGGAACGACCCAGGTCACCCTGAAGAAAGGGACGACCGACCCCGGGCTCTTCGCGCTGTTCGCCGACCTTCCTCGAGAGTCGGTGCTTTCCGTCGAGGGGAAGGTCAGTCGGTCCGAACGGGCGAACCGGGGCGTCGAGCTCCTGCCCTCCGCCGTCGAGGTCATCGCGCGGGCGGACGTGCCCTTGCCGCTTGGCATCGTCGACAAGGTGGGCGCGGAGCTCAACACTCGGCTCGACCACCGCGTCCTCGACCTCCGCAAGCCGGCCGTCCGCGCGGTCTTCGAGATGCGGTCGGTGCTCCTCGCCGGATTCCGGGAGGCGTTCCTGCGCCGTGGCTTCCTCGAGATCGCGACCCCGAAGTTTCTTCGGCAGGGGGCCGAGGGCGGCGCGACGCTCTTTGCGGTCGACTACTTCGACGGCCGGGCGTACCTCGCGCAGAGCCCGCAACTGTACAAGCAGATGCTCATCGGCGCCGGCTTCGAGCGGGTCTTCGAGATCGCGCCCGCGTTCCGGGCCGAGCCGTCCGACACGGTCCGCCACACGACCGAGTTCTCGAGCTTGGACGCAGAGATCGGGTTCATCGACTCGGTTGAGGACGTGCGGGCGGCGCTCGAGGGCATCGTGACCGACGCCTTCGCCTCGACCAAGAAGGAGCTCGAAAGCCGAGGGAACGCTCTCGCCGAGCGCATCCCGAGCCCGAAGACGCCGTTCCCGAGGGTCCCGTTCGCGCAGTGCATGGAATGGCTCGGTCGTCCCGGGTCCGAAGAGGACCTGGGAACCGAGGACGAGAAGGCGGTCGGCGAGCGGATCGAGCGCGACCTGGGCGCGGCGCTCTACTTCATCACGGACTACCCGACCGAGGTGAAGAAGGGAACGTTCTACGCGCAACGACAGGACGCGAACCCGCGGCTCACCTACTACTTCGACCTCGGTTTCCGGGGGCTCGAGATCGCGAGCGGCGGAGTTCGCGAGCACCGGATCGGTCCGCTGCGGGCCAACATCGCGGCCGCCGGACTCGACCCCGACAAGTTCGGGGGCTACCTCGAGGCGTTCCGGTTCGGTATGCCCCCGCACGGGGGTTGGGGGCTCGGGGTCGACCGGATCGTCCAGGTTCTCGCAGGGCTCTCCAATATACGGGAGGCCATCCTCTTCCCCCGAGACCGCTACCGTCTCGACCCGTAGCGGAGGTTCATTCGATGGTCGCTGCCAAGAGGACTCTCCCCGCGCCTCCCGAGTTGCAGAGCCGATGGGCCTCGGTGCTCGAGGAAGCCGGGTTCCGCCCCCGGATCCTGCACCTCCATGACCGGTTCCCCGAGGAACGTTCGCTCGAGGTCCCGTTCTCGGTGGTGGACGGTGCCGACACTCCGCTCGCGGACCTCCTCCTCGAGCGGCCCGAAGAGGTCCTCGACGCGGGAATCCGGGCGATGAAGGAGCTCCTGCCGGTGGCCGGCCCCGAGGCCGAGCAGCTTCGGATTCGTGTGGTAGGGCTTCCTCCGACCTCGCACCGAGCGGTGCGGGCGATTCGGGAGTCCGACCTCAACCATTTCGTCGGGCTCGATGGGATCGTGCGCCGCGTCACGGAGGTTCGGCCGCAGATCCGGGACGCCATCTTCGAATGTGTCTCGTGCCGGACGAAGTTCCACGAATGGCAGGACGAGACCTCGCTCGTCTTCCGCGAGCCCCTCGAATGCCCCGAATCCCAGGGGGGGTGCGGCAAGACCCAGGGCCGGACCCGCTTCCGCCTCGTGGCCGAGGAATCGACGTACGTCGACGCCCAACGGATCGAGATCCAGGAGCATCCCGAGACGCTCCGCTACGGAGCGCACCCTCAGGGTATGGCGGTCCTTCTGACGGAGGACCTCACGGGGAAGGTACTTCCGGGGAACCGTATCGTCCTCAACGGGGTCCTCAAGAGCTTCCAGCGGGCGAGCGCCTCGCGCGGCGGGGTCGTGCGGAACACGACGTTCGACCTCATGGTCGTCGGGAACTCCTTCGAGTCGAAGTCGCGGGACTACGAGGAGATCGACATGACGCCGGAAGACCTTCGGCTCATCGAACAGTTCCGCGGTGACCCGACGGTCATCGACAAGATCGTCCTCTCGCTCGCCCCGACCATCAAGGGGATGGAGGAGGAGAAGGAAGCGATCGCCCTGCAACTCTTCGGCGGCGTAGAGAAGAAGCACGCGGACGGGATCCGGGTGCGCGGCGACATCCATTGCCTGCTGGTCGGCGACCCCGGGACCGCGAAGAGCCAGCTCCTCCAGTACGTCGCGAAGGTCGCGCCCCGGGGGATCTATACCTCGGGCAAGGGGGCGACCGCCGCGGGTCTTACCGCGGCCGCCGTGAAGGACGACTTCGCGGGGGGCCGTTGGGTGCTCGAGGCCGGGATGCTCGTCCTGGCGGACGGAGGGATGGCGATCATCGATGAGCTCGACAAGATGAGCCCCGAGGACCGCTCGGCGATGCACGAAGCGCTCGAGCAGCAGCAAGTGTCGATCGCGAAAGCGGGGATCACCTCCACGCTCAACGCGCGGTGTCCGGTCCTCGCGGCGGCGAATCCCAAGTGGGGTCGGTTCACGAACGACCGGACGATCGCCGAGCAGATCGACCTTCCTCCCACGCTCCTCTCCCGCTTCGATGTCATCTTCTCGATCCGGGATATCCCCGACCAGGTCCGCGACCGGAATCTCTCGCACAAGATCCTCGCCTCGGCGCGCGAGGTCGAACACCCCGGGGAGTTCGCCGAGTTCGCCGGTCCCGGCGGGTCGCCCTTCCCTCCGGACCTCCTCAAGAAGTACATCGCGTTCGCGCGGCGCACGGTCCGGCCCACGCTCACTCAGCCGGCGCTCGACGCGATCGAGAATTACTACGTCCGGGTCCGTCGGCAGGGCGAGGAGCCGAACGCCCCCGTTCCGATCACCGCGCGCCAGCTCGAGGCGCTCGTGCGGTTGAGCGAAGCCGCGGCGCGCGCTCGTCTCGCGAGCGAGGTCGAGCTCGAGGACGCGGAGCGCGCGATCCACGTCATGGACAGCTTCCTGCGTCGCGTCTCGATGACCGACGAAGGAAAGCTCGACATCGACCTCACCCAGACCGGCGTCAGCCACAGCCAGCGCGAGCGCATGGACATCGCCCTGCGGATCATGCGCGACCTGCAGGGAGAATCGGGCGGGACCTTCACGGTCGAGCAGTACCACGAGGCGGCCGAAAAGGCCGGCATTTCGACCGCCCGGGCCGACTCGATCCTGCAGACCATGCGCAACCAGGGCGAGATCATCGAGCCCCGGCCCAACCAGTACCAGCTCGTCCGGTTCTGAGGGTCCCCGTACCCGCTTTATTCCCTCCCGGTCCTCCCCGAGAGAGTACCGGGGGCGAGGTCGTGGACGACGGGGTAGTGATGCGGGTCCACCGGGTCCGTTCCGAGTTCGTGGTCGCCGCGTGCGACGCGGACCTGGTCGGCCGGGACCTCCCGATCGGCGACCAGGGACGGACCGTCAAGATCTCCGCCCAATTCTACGGAGAACGGCGGGTGAGCCGGGAGGAGCTTCTCTGGGCCCTTGAGCGGGCCACGATCGCGAACCTTCTCGGGGAGCGGGTGCTTCGGCTCGCTTCCGAGGGGGGTTTCGTCTCCCCCGAGGGGACCGGAACGCTCGGCGGCGTGCCGCACGCCGAGATCTTCGCGATGACGGGGTAGGGCCGCTCGCCCCCCACCGCGAACCTTACGAGGTCGGGCGGCAGTTCTTCGGTCTCCCGGGTCCGGACCATGAGCGAAGGAGAGTTCTGCGTCGTCTGCGGGGCCACCGACCGGCCCCTCGTGGACGGGGTCTGCGCCGAGTGCGCGGCCGACCGGACGCCGCTCCTCTCCGCTCCGAAGAGGGCGGTGGTGACCGTATGTCCCCACTGCGGGGCCCGCGAAGTGAGCGCGCACTGGGAGCGCGCCGGGTCGAGCCCGGTCCTGACCTCGGAGGACCTCACGCCGTTCCTCGAAGTTCCTCCCGAGGTCGGAGTGCGACGGGTGCAGTGGGACGAAACGTCGGTCACCGCCACGGTCCGGGAGTTCGTGGGCCGAGCCCGCGTGCGCTTCCGCGGCATCGAGCGCGACGTCGAGGTTCCGCTCTCGGTGCGCACGGTCCACAAATCCTGCCCGGAGTGCAGCCGACGCAGCGGTCGGTACTACACGGCGACCCTCCAGCTGCGAGGACCGGCCGAAGGTCGGCCGGAGAAGGCGATCCCCCTGCGCGCCCGGCTCGAGGTCGAGTGGACGCGACTCGTCCGGGAGATGCGGCCGGATTGGCGCAAGGCGGTCTCCTGGCGGGAAGAGCTTCCCGAGGGCTGGGACTGTTTCTTCACCGACACGCTCGCCGCGCGCGCCGTCGCGAAGCTCGCGAAACAGAAGTTCGGGGCCTCGATCAAGGAGTCGTCGAGCCTCGTGGGCCGCAAGAACGGCCAGGACCTCTACCGGGTCACGTTCTGTCTGCGGTTCCCCCGTCGAACCTCCGACCTCTCGGACGCCCGCCCCGGAGCGGGCGGAGAGCAAGCTCTGGAACAATAGCCTTAAGAAGCAACCCCTCAGTCGAGGCGTCCGAGAGCGGGGGCACTCCTCCATGAGCAAAAGTGGCATTCTCCGGCGACACCACGGGTCCGATAATTTGGAAGAAGGGACGTTCCTCGACCTCGGCGCGATGAGCTTCGAGGACGAGGCCGGCGCGCTCGCCGGTCAGAAGGGGACCGTACGGCTCGCCGAGATCATTCGGTTCGAGGACCTGCACCAGGTCTCGAAGCTCGCCTACCAGGGCGACATCGTTCTGCTCGACTATACGTCGATCTCGAACGACCAAATGGCGGTCAAGAGGATGAGTGTAGACCTCAAGAACATCGCGAAGGATACGGGGGGCGATGTCGCTGGTATTGCAAAGAACCTGCTCGCCATCACGCCCGCCGGAATTCGCATCGACCGACAGAAGATCCGCCCCTCGTTCTAGGCACCGGCCGTCCGAGGGACCATGAAGGTCCAGGTCGACCGCCGCGACGGCCTAACGGCCCAGGCGGATGTGACGGCCAGCGGCGTCTTCGAGCGCGCCGAGAAGGACGACACGTTCCCGCGCTCGCTGCAGAAGGAGGACGACGCGACCCGCGGCGTCATCAAGGCGGCGTGGGCGAGGAAGGAGATCAAGGGGAAGCGCGGCGAGCTCACGGTCTTCCACCGACCCGACGGCAAGGGCCGCATCGCGCTCGTCGGTCTCGGCCCGCGCGCCCGGTTCACCGCCGAGACCGTTCGACGGGCGGCCGCCGAGGTCGTCCGGGGCTTCAAGGGAAAGGGGGCCCGCACGGTCGCCTACCGGCTGGGCACGTTCGTCGCCGACAACGTGCGCAGCGAGGCGGCGGTCGCGGCGCTCACGGACGGCGCGGTTCTCGGCAACTACGAGTTCCTGAAGTATAAGGCGACGAGCGACGGCGGCTTCGAGGAGGCGAGCATCCACTTGGGGGAGGAGTTCTCCCGGGACGACGCGGCGCTCAAGAAGGTCTCCGCGGACCAGGCGACGCTCGACGACGTGGTCGTCTGGACCCGCGACATCGCGAACCTCCCCGCCGACACGGCGTCCCCCGAGCGGCTCGCCGCCGAGGCGGTCGCGCTCGGCAAGGAGTTCGGGCTCAAGGTCACGGTGTTCGACGAGAAGAAGCTCCTCGAGATCGGATGCGGCGGGATCCTGGCGGTGGGAGGCGGCTCGGCCGGCCACCCGCCGCGGTTGATCGTCCTCGAGTATTCCGGCGGGGCCCGTCGGGGCCGCACCGTGGCGGTCGTCGGCAAAGGGATCACGTTCGATTCCGGCGGCATCTCAATCAAACCGGGGCTCAACATGCAGGACATGAAGTTCGACAAGTCGGGCGCGGTCGCCGTGCTCGGCATCCTACGAGCCGCGGCGACCCTCAAGGTTCCCCCGCGCGTGATCGGGGTCATGTGCTGCGCGGAAAACGTCCCGAGCGGGACCTCCTATCGACCGGGCGATGTGGTGCGTTCGTTCAACGGGAAGACGATGGAGATCATCAACACGGACGCGGAGGGACGCATCGTCCTCTCGGACGGGCTCGGCTACGTCGTGAAGCAATACCGTCCCGACGAGGTGATCGACCTGGCGACGCTCACCGGAGCCCAGGTGATGGCGCTCGGTGACGACACCGCGGGCCTCGTGTCGAACGACGAGAAGCTGGCGGAGGGGTTGCTGGCCGCCTCCGCGGCGACGGGAGAGCCGGTGTGGCGCATGCCGCTCACCGATTTCCACCGCGACCTCGTCAAGAGCGACATCGCGGACGTCCGCAACTCGACCGAGATCCCGGTGGCCGGCATGCTGACCGCGGCCGCGTTCCTCGAGTCGTTCGTGGGCGGCACTCCGTGGGCGCATCTCGACATCGCGGGACCGGCGTACACCACGGCGAAAACGCGCAAGTACCAGCCGAAGTACCAGAACATCGGCGCGACCGCGTTCGGGGTCCGGCTCGTGACCCGGTACTTGGAGACCGCTCCTCCGCGCGGGTAGCGCGCCCGGGACCGGCCGAGGGGCGCTGTCGGCCGCTCGCTAGTTCGCCACGATCTGGACGCTCTCGCCGCCGTGCCGGGTCGACCGGGGACGGACCTCGCAGAAGAGCGGCGTGTGGTACCCGCCGCCGGTGATGAGAGCCGTCCCGACCGGGAGCGACTGGATCATCTCGGTCATCCCGTTCGTGAGTCCCTCGATCGATTGGGTGATCGCCTTCAGGTCGAGAGGGTTCGTCACCTGAAGGATCAACTGGGTGTTGCACTGCGAGAGGACGCTCTTGTCGATCCGTGCGGGACGCTGGGTGACGATACAGAGGCCGAGGCCGAACTTCCGGCCCTCGCTCGCGATGTTCTTCAGGACCCGCGAGCACGTCACCTGACCCTGCTGGGGAGCGAAGTTGTGCGCTTCCTCGACCACGAGAAAAAGCGGCGGGATCTTGCCCTTCTTGCGGTTGTCGAAGAGTGTGGAGGCGATCCGGGCGACGACGAGCTCTTGCACGTCGGGCGCGGCGCCGCGCAGATTGATGAGGGTCGCTTCGCCCTTGTGGACGAGCTCGTTCAGGCTCGTCCCCTGCGGGCCGAGGAGCTTCGTCTGCTCCACGTACTCGAGGCGTTCGTGCAGCGTCTCCGCGATGTTACCCTCGCCGGCTTCGGAGCCCTTGACGAGGTCGTGGATCGTGAAGTCGGGATTGGCCACGCTGACGCGCTCGATGAGCTGCCGCAGGGGGGCAAGGAACGTCTTCACGTTCGTGAGGCCCATGAAGACGAGCAGGTCGCGCGGGTCCAGGTGGCGGAGCGAGAAGGTGAGCGGTTTCGCGGAGGGGTTCAACGACACGTCGGGGGAGAACTCCTGCAGCTGCTTCGCGAACCCCTGAGCGGAGACCCCGAAGCGTGCGTGGACGCCGTTCGGCTCGGCGGAGAAGCGCAGCGAGCCGTACTCCCCGTGGGGGTCGATGATCACGCACGTCACGTGGTGACGCAGCAGTTCCTCGATCAGAACGCCGAGCAAGTAGCTCTTCCCGCCGCCGGTCTTCGCGAGCACGCTCACGTGCCGCTGGACGAGCGCGTTGATGTCGAGCTCGACATGGATCGAATGGTTCCGGAGCAGTCCGACGTACGCGCCCGAGTTCGGCCGATGCTTGAGGCCGAGCACCTCCGCGATGAGAGGGTCCTCGGCTCGGTAGACGTGCGCCCCCGGTCGGAACGGAATGGTGGGGAGCTTGACGAGCCCCTGGGCGTCGCGGTATCCGATGATCCGGGCGACGCCGAGGAGGTTCTCGTGGATCGAGGTCTCCTCCGTCGGCTTGAGGAGGCCCGCGGCTTCGAGCCCGAGGTCGCTCTTGCGCTTCAGGTCGTCGAGCTGGCAGAGGACCTTGCCGTGGAGCTCGTCCTCGACCGTGAGGTAATCGCCCCGCTCGACCGGCTGCAAAAGACTGATGTGAAACTGCCCCAGTCCCACGTCGCCGTAGATGCGGCCCACCTCGTCCACGACGCGATTCATCGAGGGTCGCGGTTATTAGACTGACGCGGCAGGAGAAACTCTCGATTTGCCCTGCGCGGAAGTCTTTATATCGAGCTCTCCTGTCGAAACTCTCCCCGACCGGGGATCAGTTCCCACGGCGGAGCGGTGGCCTTGACCGACGCGATTGAAGAGCTGGAACGAAAACGTGCGGAATCCAACGCGAAAGCGGACGAGTCCCGTGCGAAGCGCGACCGCCTGAACGCGGAGGCGCGCGCGACGGCGGAAACGCGGTCCCGGATCCTGGACGAGCTGCACGACAAGAGCGCGGAGGCCCAGGACCACCGCCGACTGCGCGATACGTTCAACACGCAGGTCCGCGAAGAGAAGCGGCTGCGCGAGGAGTGGAACCACAAGCTCCAGGAGCTCGGGGACCGGGTCCAGGAGGTCAAGCGGAACCGCCAGCCCCGACCGGGCGCGGTGCCGGTCTGGCGCCTCCGCAAGGAGCTCAAGGAGCTCGAGTTCCGCCATATGACGACGGCCCTCACGGGAGAGCAGGAAAAGCGGCTCATCGAGGAGATGAAGCGTCTCGAGGCCGAGATCCGGGACCAGGACGAGCAGCTCCGTCAGGACCCCGAGGTGGAGCAAACGCTGAAGGCGTTCGCCGAAGCCCGGACCGAGGCCGAGAACCATCACGCCGCTGTGGGGAAGCTCGCGGAAGATGCTCAGCGCGAACACGAGGCGATGGTCGCGCTCTACGAATCGGTGGACGGACTGCGACGACAGGCGGACGAGGTCCAGGCCCATCTGCTCGAAGTCAAGGGGCAGGCCGACGAGGCCCACCGCGCGCACATCGCGGCGATCGAGGAGGTCCGCGACATCGAAAAGCTCCTCTACGCCGCCCGGGGCGGCCGGGCCCCGCAGACCTGGGGCGAGGCCGAGCCGCCGAAGGAAGAGGATTTCCTCGCCCGCCTGAAGAAGGGCGAGAAGGTCTCGACCGAGGACCTGCTCGAGCTCCAGAAGACCGGACGTCCCTGACCCGGCACCGACCGTGACGCTTTCCTACGGAACTTTCAGCGTTGACGCGGTACTGTTCGACCTCGACGACGTCCTCGTCCCGATGCAGACGCCCGTGGCCTGGCAGTGGGCCTGGAAACCGCAGGGCCCGGTGCTCGGGGAGCGTCGTGTGAAGGCGGCCGTGCGTCGGGCCCTCAAGGTCTGGGACCGGCGTCGCTGGCAGGGCCTTACGGGCAAGGAGCCGCCGGCCGACCTGGTGGCGCTGCGCGCCCATCTGGCGAGCACGCTGGCGACGGTCGCCGGACATTCCCTTCCGACGGCGGAAACCGAAGCGGTGATCCGCCGCTTCCTCAAACCGGCCGGCGAAGTCGAGCGATACTTGGACGTCCCTCGGGTCCTCGAGCGGCTGCGCTTGCGGGAGGTTCGAATGGGGACCGTGACTCCGCTCCCAGCGGAGTCGGCGCGTTGGCTCCTGCACCGATGCGGCCTTCCCGAGACCCTGTTGCTCGCCTCGGGGGACGGCCCCGGTCCGGTCGTTCCGGACCGCGCGGGATTCCGGAACGCGGCCAAAGCGATCGGCACTTCGGTCGACCGGGTCGCCTACGTGGGCGACCTCTTCTGGAGCGATGTCCGGGCCGCAGCTCGGGCCGGCATGCCCTCGGTGCTGCTCGACCGTAGGGAAGCATGGCCGAAGGTCCAGACCGGTCGGTTGACGAACCTCGACGACCTCGAGACGACCCTCGCGGCGGGCGGGTCCCCGCCGGAGTCCGAAGCGACCGACGCGGAGTCGTCGGACGACGCGTCGCGCTCCGACTGAGAACATATATACCAACCACGGCGGTGCCGCCCCCGTCCATGCGTTCGGTCAAGGTAGACCAGACGGAGCTCCGGCAGATCAAGGAGCTCTACGAGGCCGTGATGTCGCACGCCTGCCACGGTCTGTTCTTCAAGGAAGGGTCGGTCATCGGTTCGGGCATGGCCGAGGAGGCGCTCAAGGACCGGGCGCATTACTTCGACCGGGTCGCGCACATCCTGAAGGAACGCGGCTGGGTCGAGGAGATCACCTTTGCCGAGCCGGAAGTGATCGTGAAGGGGTCGATCGAGGTCGGACCGAGCGATATCCCCACGTGCCACCGTCTCCGGGGGATGCTCCGCGAGTTCTACGAACGTTTTAAGGGGGGGCGCGTTAAATGCACTGAGGAGATGTGCTCCAGCACCGGGCCCTCCGAGTGCCGCTTCCGTATTGAGGAGCTGTAAGGAGGGAAACAGATAGATGATGGCGACGGGAAACGTAGGGGCAGTCGTAAAGGACCTCAAGACCCGCATCGGCGGGATCGCGACCGCTCTGGTCTCACGGGACGGTCTCGTGCTGTACGCGGACGTGCCCGCGGGGGTCTACACCGAAACGTTCGCGATCATGTGCGCGACCATCCTCGGAGCCGCCGCGACCGCCAACACGGAGCTCAACCGGGCCCCGCCCGAGCGGATCGTGATCGAGGGGAACGACTCCAAGACGATCATCGTGGGCAGCGGCAAGAAGGCGCTCCTCGTGGCCGTCGTCGACCAGACCGCGGACCTGACGAAGGTCCTGGCCGAGGTCGTCAAGGTCGCGGACCTCCTGAAGGCCAACTAGAGCGGGCCCGGCCGGTCGGGCCGTGCAGATCAGATCGGGGCTTTGCGGGGGCTTTGCTGTCCGGAATCGGACGTGAGCCGTAGGTTCCCGCCGGTCGCGACGCGCGTGGCGTAGCCGGCGAGCGCGGCGGTGAGCCGCAGCCAGGCCATCACCCCTTTCTGGTCGGAGATGAGCCGTCGGACCCGGTACCGCCCCCAGAGGCTCCCGTGCTTCTCGGTCAGTTGCTTGCGTCCGTAGCCGTTCCAGAACGCCTGGATCAGGAACCGAAGGAAGGTTCCGCGCATGTGGTGGTAAACGAGGGCCTCCGGCCGGTAGACGATCGAAGCTCCGGACTGCACGGCCCGCATGTTGAGGTCGATGTCCTCGGCGGTGACGAACCGCGGGTCGAAGCCGCCGAGGCGCAGGAATAGCTCGCGTCGGTAGGCCAAGTTGCACGAGGGGAACGTCACGTCGAAGCCCTGCTGGAGGAGCTCCACCCGTTCGAGCTGGCCGTAGCGATGTCTTCCCACCACCAGGGTGCGGCCGGCGACCACCGCCGACTGGGCGAAGCCGTTCCGCAATCGTTCGACCCACTGTGAGTCGGCGAAGCAATCGCCGTCGATGAAGGCGACCCACTCTCCGCGGGCCTCGTGGACGCCGGCGTTCCGACCGATCCCACGCGACCCTTTCCGCTCGAAGATGCGGAGGAATCCCGGATGGCGCGCGGCGAACGTCTCGGCGATCTCCCGGGTGCCATCGCGGCTCTCGGCGTCGACGAGGACGACTTCGACCGGCCCTTCCTGGAGGAGGAGGCTCTCGAGGAGCTGACCGATGTGCTGCGCCTCGTTGCGGACGGTGATGACGACCGAAACGAGCGGGGGAGTGGAGGCGCTACTTCCCAATTTCCATCACGACGACGTCCTTGACCGCGCGCATGCTCTTGAAAGGGAGCACGAGCCGGCCCGACGCGTCGCTCTGAAATAGGCGCTGTTCGACGTCTTCGCTCGGGGTCACGAGGACGTGGGCGATCCCGCCGGTGACCGTGTCGACGACGAAGTTGTCGATCATGCCCAGGATCTGGCCGTCGTTCGTCATCACGGTCTTTCCTCGGAGTTCGGTGAGGAACTTACGCATAGCGAGGGCCTCGAGCGCCGATGGCGGGGGCGCGTATTTAACCGTTCGCGGGAAGTGGAAGCCCGCGCGAGCGCTCTCCGGCCCCCGGCGACCACGTTGAGGAATTCCGGCGCGTCGCGTCCCGGCAATGCTTATATGAGCCACCCGGGTCGAGGGCCTCCCGCCTATGGCCCATCCCATTCCTAAGGAGAATTCCGAGCTCGTTCGGCTCATCGTCGAGCTGCGCCACGCGGCGCGCTCGGCGAAGGCGCCGATCTGGGCGACGGTCGCAGACCGGCTCGAAAAGCCCCGGCACCGCACGGTCCCGGTGAACGTCGGTCACCTCGAGCGGTTGACCGAAGCCGGAGAGACCGTCGTCGTGCCGGGGAAGCTCCTCGCGCACGGACCCCTCTCGAAGCGGCTCACCGTCGCCGCCTTCGCCTACTCGAAGGAAGCCCGTAGCAAGATCCACGCGGCCGGCGGGGTCGCGATCACGGTCCACGACCTCCTCAAAACGCGGCCGGACGGGGCGGGGGTGCGGCTCCTTGCCTGACGTGCCGGCGGAGTCCCCGAAGGTCATCGACGCGAGCGACCTCGTCCTCGGCCGGGCGGCGAGCTTGATCGCGAAACGCCTCCTGAACGGCGAGACGATCGTCGTGGTGAACGCGGAGAAGAGCGTCGTCACCGGCAGCCGCACGCAAGCGATCGCCCACTACACCGAGGCGCGGGCCCGCGGCTCGGTCCGCAGCGGGCCTCACTTTCCCCGGTACCCCGACCGAATCTTCCGGCGAACGGTCCGCGGCATGCTCCCTCACCTTCAGACCCGAGGCAAGGTCGCCTTCCGCCGCCTCGAAGTCTACATCGGGGTCCCGCCGGAGTACGCGGGCCACAAGACCGAGACGCTCGAGGACGCGAAGTCGCGCCCGACGCTCCGGCCGCCCGTCACGCTCGCCGAGATCACGAAGCTTCTGGGGGCCCGCGTGTGAAGGCGCCCGTCGTGGTCCTTGCGACCGGCAAGCGCAAGGCCGCTGTCGCGCGTGCGACCGTCCGCAAAGGGATGGGTCGCGTCCGCTTCAACGACCGACCGCTCGAGCTCGTCGAGCCCGAGCTGATCCGCCTGAAGGTTCAGGAGCCGTTGCTGATGGTCGGAGACCGCGCGAGGAACCTCGACATCGCGGTCCAGGCCCGGGGCGGCGGGTACGTCGGTCAGGCGTCCGCGGCTCGGACCGCCGTGGCCCGGGGTCTCATCTCGTGGCTCAAGGACGACCAGCTCAAGGAGATGTTCAAACACTACGACCGCTCGCTTCTCGTGAACGACCCGCGCCGCAAGCTGCCGAAGCGACCCGGCGGCCGCGGGGCCCGCAAGCGTCGGCAGAAGTCGTACCGCTGAGATTCAAGGAGGATTCCCATGACGATGATGGTACCGGTCCGTTGCTTCACCTGCGGGGCCGTGATCGGCCAGCACTGGGACGAGTATCGCGAGCGGACCGCGCGCGGAGAGCCGGCCGGCGCCGTGCTCGATGCGCTCGGTCTCAACCGCTACTGCTGCCGGCGCATGCTGCTCACCCACGTCGACCTCTTGGACGAGGTCGGGCCGTACGGCTGAGCCTTCGGGACGCCCGCGCCGCGTCGACGCCTCGGGAGAAATCCGATCGGGGCGGGCCTACGAACGTTTCAGTTAGAAAGGGGAAGGAAGGGGTTGGTGGGCCGCTCCCGGGGGTCCGAGAGCGCGACTCCTCGTGGGTACCCTACTTGTCCTCGTCCTCGTCGTCTTCGTCGTCCGCGGGGCGCTTCGGACGCTCGAGTCCGGAGCGGCCGGTCCCGCTCTTCACCTGGCCCCGGCGCGAGCGTCGGCGGTACCAGAGGACGATCAGGAAGAGGACGACCACGACCGCGACTCCGATCGCGACGTACTCGAGCAGCTGCGTCGTGGGATTCGGCGAGATCGAGATGGAGAGCTGCTGGACGTTGGGCAGGCTCTTGTAGTTGCCCGCGAACGTGTTCGACGCGCTCACGTTGGCGTAGAGGATGTAGTTCCCGGTAAGCACCGGGGTCCACGTGATCACCGCGCGTACCGTCGCGTTGAACGCGAGGGTCGCGAGCGTTCCCGAGGCGAACGAGGTCGAGTTCACATTACCGGGCGAGATGTAGTTGTACCACTTCACCGACGCCGGGGCTCCGGCGATCGGGATCTGCTTGCTGCTCCCGCTCGGGGATTGGAGATACCACGCGACCGAGACGTCGTCGGCGACCGACTTCGAGCCGCCACCGATCGTGATGTTCACCCAGAAGGTCGCCGAGGAGCCGTCCGTCAAGCTGGTCGGTCCGGTGATGTTGTTGGCTTCCACGATGGGGGTGGTCGTCGTGTTCTGCGAGACCGACAGTTGCTGTTTCGTGTAGGCGGAGTTCCCGTTGCGGTCCCAGACGGTCAGGTTGACCGTGTACGAGGTCGTCGAGGCGGTCAGCCAGGGCGCCGGGTAGGGCTTCACGGTCGTGACGTTGTAGCCCAAGTGGACCTGCGAGTTACCGGAGTTCGTGACGAGCCAGTAGTACTTCACGATCGAACCGTTGTGCGGGTCGGTCGCGTTCGCCCCGTTCAGCAGAACGTTCGCGCTCAGGTTGGTCCCGGCGACGACCCCGCCGTTCTTGATTGCGGCGCCCGCGGAGTTCAGTATCAGGAAGGCCGAAACCGGCTTCTGCGTGTCGTTCACGAGGATGACGAGCGTGGTCTTCGCGGTCTGTCCCGTTCCCGACCAGACGGTCAGGGTAAGGTTGTACTGCCAACCGAGGAACGGCACCGCCGTCCCACCGACCGTGCCGGAGCTGAGGTAGCTGCCGGCCCCGAGGAAGGTGACGGTGAAGGGCGCCCCGAAATTGGCGTTCTGTCCGACCGAGAAGTTCGCGGTCTGCTTGAAGCCGTGCGAGGAGACCAGCGCGAACGACGCGACGGACCGGACGGCCTGTACCGTGGCGGTCGGGCTCACCTGCGCGGTGCTCTGGTTCGCGTTGAAGTTGAGCGTGGTGCCCCAGTTGATGAACACATACGGCGTCGACCCGGCGGTCTTATTCTGGGCGGCGGTCGAATTCGCGGTGATCACCGCGACGACCGGTCCTTCGGCGACCCAGACGTGGAACGTCGTAGAGTCGACCAGTCCTCCCGAGCTCGTCACCGTGAGCTGGCCATTGAGCGGGGTCGAGCCGCTCGCGGTCGAGTAGGTGTGGTTCGCGGTCGCCGAGCCCGAACTGGACGACCCGCCGTCCCCGAAGGTCCACGCGAACGATGTCCCGTTGGTCCCCGAGGGGTAGAGGGAGTTGAGCGCGCTGAACGTCACGTTCTGGCCGAGCCCCACTTCGACGGTGTAGTTTCCGTTCGTGCTGTTGAGGACGTTCTGGTTCGAGAACGCGAAGTTCGACACCGAGGCGTTCACGATCGCGGTGAGGGCCGAGTACTTCACGATCGAGAACGAAGCGCTGCCGACGAGTGCGCTGCTCGGGAGCGACTGGAGCGTGAAGCTCGTCCAGGTCCCGCCGGGCCCGGCGGGTGCGAGTCGCGTGCCCGAGGGGGCTTGCGTACCGGCCGCGAGCACATAGCCGGTCGGCAGCACGAGGGTGTAGTTGTACACGTCCGAGCTCGACACCGGGTGCGCGAAGCCGAACGCGATCCGGTACGTCGAGGAATTCGTCGGGACCGTCCCATTGAGCCCGTAGCTCTCCGACCACTGGTAGGTCAGGCTCCCTCCCGTGGAGAGGCCGCACGAGCCCGAGCAGGTGGACGACCAGCTCGCGAGCGTCTCCGGCGCGGCGGGTCCGCGGAATCCGGTACCGTTGACGCTGGTTTGGGCCTGCACCGCCGGGAAGAACGGTCCCGTGGAATTGACCCAGCTCGCTACCGTCGGAAGCGACGCGGTCGACAGGGCGATCGAGTTATCGAAATCCAGGCCGAGTTGGGCCCACAGTTGACCGACGGTCGCGTTCGGAAGATTCGGCACGACCGTGTCGTTGCCGAGGGTGGCGACGGTCTTGACCGCGAGGTTGCCGGAGCCCGAAGCGACGTTGATCCCCGAGAAGTTGAGGGTCGTCTGGTAGCTGCCGAGCTGGTTCGACGCGAGTGGGGACACGAGTACGTTCTGCTGGACGGGTGTCGGGCTCGAGACGCTGAGAGGATACCAGACGGTCCCGTAGCCGATCGACGAGAGGGCGACGTCGAAGGTCTGAGACCCGCTCACGAAGTTGAGCGGATACGTTCCCGCGGAGTAGAAGCCCCCGACCGGGGTGCCGCTCGTGTAGAGATAGCCGTTCGACGGGTCGAACAGGGTGACGTTCCCGGCAGTCGGAACGTGGGCCGACGGGTTCGAGCGCAGGTTGACGTAGCCCGAAACGAGGTAGTTCTGAATGTCGGGATTGATGACGACGGGCGTGCGCGTCGGGACCACGGCCTGCGTGAAGTTGTAGAGGACCGTCGGTCCGGGGAGCGTCGTCCGAAGGACCCAGTTCGAGAACGGCGCGACGGAGAGCGGGACGCTGAGGGAGAACGCGCCGCTCGCGGCCGTCGTATTATTCACGAGAACGAGCCCGTTGTACGAGGGGTCGAGGAGCGAGACCTGCGCTCCCGGCTCGGGCGTGGCTCCCGAGCTTACCGTGCCCGTGATCTTCCCCGTGTAGGGCAGGACGGAGACGCCGGTAAGGACGACGGGGTAGTTCGAAGTGGTGAGCGCGGTGGCGTTCTCGAACGCGAAGACCGGATTCTGGCTCTGCGGGAGGATGGCGCACTGGTAGGGCCTCGTCGGATTGCAGCTCGGGATGCTGACGTTGCCCTGCGGCGGGACCCAGACGCCCCAATAGCCGGGCGTCAGAGCTCCGCCGGTGCTCGCCGTCGTGAACGTGAACTGGCCGCCGGCACCCGTGATCGTGGTCGAGAAGACCTGGCCCGTGGCCCGGGAGACGAGGTCGACTTGCGCGCCGGCCTTTACCGGGGACCCCCCCGGCTGCTCCACGTAGCCCGTCAGCGTGTAGTTCGCTGGCGATCCGGCCTGCGCCCCAGCGATCGCGACCAGTGAACTCGTCACCAGCGTGACCAGTACCAGGGCCCACAGGGCGGCGCGGTACCATTGTCGAACCAACTGTTTCACTTCTCCCGTTTGGCCGCCCCCTATCGGAGGCGGCGCGCCGAACTTGGCCCCGCTACTTATAGCTTGCTTTACGGAGCGGACAGGCGGTTCGTCGGGGAGAACCTCTAGCGGTAGATGGCCTCGACCGGCTCGTCCCGGCGCCGCCCTACGCGTTCGCGCAGCAGGTGGCGTTCGAAATCCTCGTAGAACTTGAGACCCTCCGCGTCGATCGAGGGCCGGACCTGCTTCAACGCGGTCTCGAAGTGAGCTCGGGTCACTTTGGAAGCCTTGAGATTCTCTCGGATCGCGGTGAGCCCGGCTTCCCGGCACAGCGCCGCGATATCGCTTCCGACGTAGCCCTCGGTCTTCGTGGCGAGGGCATCGAGGTCGACGTCCTCCGCGAGCGGCATCGCACGCGTATGGACCTTCAGGATCTCGAGCCGACCGGCCACGGTCGGGGGCTCGACGTACAGCAAGCGGTCGAACCGACCCGTCCTCAGGAGCGCCTCGTCCACGATGTCGGGCCGGTTGGTCGCCGCGATCACGAGGACACGCTCGAGGGATTCGAGGCCGTCGATGGAGGTGAGGAGCTGGTTCACGATTCGCTCGGTCACTCCGCTCGACGTTTGCAACCCCCGGCGCGGAGCGATGGAATCGATCTCGTCGATGAAGACGATCGACGGAGACGCCTGTCGCGCCTTCTTGAAGATCATCCGGATCGCCTTCTCGCTCTCCCCGACCCACTTGCTCATCACCTCGGGGCCCTTCACCGAAATGAAGTTCGCTTGGCTCTCCGTGGCTGCGGCCTTCGCGAGAAGAGTCTTTCCGACGCCCGGCGGTCCGTAGAGCAGGATCCCGCGCGGCGGTTCGATCCCAATGTGGCGGTAGACCTGCGGGTTCTTGAACGGAAGCTCGACGGATTCCTCGAGGATCTTTCGGACCCGCTCGACGCCCCCTACCTCCTCCCAGTGCGTGGTCGGGACCTCGACCGCCACGTCCCGCAAGCTCGACGGTTCGATCTGCTTCAGCGCCTCACGGAAATCGTGTTCGGTGACCTTCATCCGCTCGAGCAGCGAGAGCGGGATCGGTTGGTCGAAGTCGATCTCGGGAAGGTAGCGGCGCAGCGCTCGCATCGCGGCCTCGCGGGCGAGCGACGACAGGTCGGCGCCGACGAACCCGTGGCTCTGCGCCGATAGGACCTTCAGGATCTTCTCGCGGTCCTTGTCGGTTCCCTCGATCGGCATTCCTCGAGTATGAATCTGGAGGATCTCGAGTCGACCTTCCTGCGTCGGAACACCGATCTCGATTTCCCGGTCGAACCGGCCCGGTCGGCGGAGCGCCGGGTCGATCGCCTCCTCGCGGTTCGTGGCGGCGATGACGATGACGTTCCCGCGGCCGGAGAGTCCGTCCATCAGCGTCAGGAGCTGCGCGACGACCCGGCGTTCGACCTCGCCGACGACCTCGTCCCGGCGGGGCGCGATCGAATCGAGCTCGTCGATGAAGATCACGCTGGGAGCGTTCTTCTCCGCCTCCTCGAACTTCTCGCGAAGTTCCTTTTCGCTCTCCCCGTAGTACTTCGAGATGATCTCGGGGCCCTGGATCCCGATGAAGTGGGCACCCGCCTCATTGGCGACGGCCTTCGCGATCAGCGTCTTCCCGGTCCCGGGCGGACCGTAGAGCAGCACCCCCTTCGGGGGAGTGATCGCGAGGCGGTCGAACAGTTCCGGGTGCTTCAGCGGAAGCTCGATCATTTCCCGAACGCGGCCGAGTTTCTCCTTGAGGCCGCCGATGTCTTCGTAGGAAACCCGAGGTGCGGCGACTTCGGTCTCGCTGACCGTCTCCTCCTTGATCGTGATCAGCGAGGACGGAGCGACCTGGACGATCCCCTTGGGCTGGGTGGAGACCACCATGAACGGGAGGGAGCCTCCCATCAGAAAGACCCCGGGGATCACGAAGACGTCCCCGCGGATGAACGGCCGGCGAGCGAGCGCCTTCGCGACGAAGCTCTCGAGACCCGGTCCTAGGTCCATGCGCGCGGACCCCGCATAGATCGGAGCGATCGTGATGGCATCGGCGTTCGGACAATCGACCCGCTGGACCGAGACTCGGTCTCCGATGCTGACCCCGGCGTTGCGGCGGACCACCGCTTCGATCCGGACGAGACCCTTACCTTCGTCCTCCTGCTGGGCCCGGCTCACCACCGCGGGGGTGGGTTTTCGGCCCCGTACCTCGATGATGTCGCCGAGGCCGACCTTGAGCCGTTGTCGCGTTTGTACGTCGAGGCGGGCCGTACCCAAGCCGATGTCCTGCTGGAACGCTTCGGCAACCCGCAGGGTGATGGCCTCGCCCATCTACGAGGGGTTTGGACCCCGGTGGGACTCAAATAGATTGTCCTCGGGATGTCGAGCCCGGCGGGAAGCGATAGTACCGTGAAAGATCGTCGGCTAGCTTCCCTGGCGTTCCGAGGTACTTCCGTCGGACCCAGGACGGGGAGCGAGCCCCGCCGGGTCGAAATCGGCTTCGAGGATTCCGTGCTGGCTGAGCGGGAGCGGCGTGGAGTTGTGCTTGAAGGCTCTCCAACGCCCGAACCCCAGTTCGCGCACTCTCTCGAGCAGCAGGGTCAGCGGGGCTTCTCCCGGGGGAAGTCCCGGTGAGATCCAGTAGTACTCGATCGCGAGGTGGTCGAACCGGCGCATCGCGGGCTGGCGAGCCAGCTCGTACTCCGCGCCTTTGCAATCCGACTTCAGCAGATAGACACGGTCCCTTCCCTTGAGAAGGGTCTCCAGGCTGACCGACTTCACCGAGCGGACGGTGCCGGCAGATTCGTACATGCCGCTGCCGCCTCCCAGGCCCACGTGAAATGCGACCTCTCCGTCCGTCCCCACGGCGAAGGGAAACGGATGAACCCGAGGTCGCAGGCTTGGATTGAGTTCGAGGTTGGCGAGGAGTCCTTGGAAGTTCATCGGGTCGGGCTCGAAGGCCAGGACTTCCGCCCCCCGCTCCGCAAAATACAGGGCCGTGTCGCCGACATTGGCCCCGACATCGACCACGGTCTTTCCGTGCAGGTCCGCACCGCAGAAGTGGATGTCATAGAGGTACGTCTCCGCCAGGACGAGCCCATCGATCGAAGGTAGGTGGAACCGGATGCCCGTCGGAGTCGTGATGATCCGATCGCGGGAATCCAGTCCCCAGGTCAATCGCACCGGGTCGGGCGCGTCGGAGAACTTCACCCCGTGGGCCCCTAGAAGGAGGAGCGTTCCCGCCTCATTCGGGGTGGGCTTCGGGAACGAGAACCCTTGACGAAAGCGCAGGGAGCTCGAGCCCCGGCCGAGGAACCGGGCCATCCAATAGCTGGGCCAGTTCGCGAGGGCCATCATGCTCTGGGCGCCCTGCATCGCGAGCCATCGCGATGGGGCGTTGGAGGGCTTCGGACGAGGAATCTCGATGTCCATGGACGTCCCGTCGCCGATGCCGCGAGAGAACGGGCTCATCTATTGAACGTTGTGTGTTCCCACGGCTTCGCCGGTGGGCGGACGAAGATCGGCCCCGAACCGGAACCGGACCGGTCCCTACTGCTCGTCGGGCCCGGGGTCGAGACGGCTTTGACCGGGCGCGCGGCCCGCCGCTGCCAGGTCGAGCGGAGGCTCCCCGAGTACTTCCGCAACCACGGCCGCCGTCCCCGGACCGAATCCCATGAAATGGTTGTTGGCGAACGCGAAGACGGAGTCGACCGCGCGACCCTCGTCCTCGAAGTGCTTCTTCATCGCGACGATCTCCGGCCGGGAGTCCCTCTGGATGCGGTCGAACCGCGTGAGGGCACGGTCGCCGATGAACCGGGCGTACAGGAAGTCCCCCGTGGCCCAGGGAGGCGGGCGCGTCTCGGGGACGACGGACCACACGAGAGCCGCCCCGCGACGCTCGAGCAGCGACCGCGTGCTGTCCGTCCACCACGACGGATGACGGAGTTCGACCGCCAGAGCGTACTCGCGCGGTACCGCGTCGAGCAGGAGGTCGAGTCGGGCTCGTCCGTTCCCCGCGCGAAAGGACGGCGGAAACTGCAGGACCACGGGCCCGAGTTTCCGGCGGGAGCGCAAGGGTTCCAAATTCGAGAGGAAGGGATCGAGCACGTCGTGGATCGCCGTGGGGGACGATCCGTGGGTTACCTCCCGAGGCACCTTGAGAGCGAATCGGAACCCGTCGGGCGTCCTCTCGGCCCAGCGACGGACGAGGAAAGGGGACGGCGCGCGATAGAAACTCGAATCGACCTCCACGACACGGAACACGCGCGAGTAACAAGTGAGAAAATCCCCCGGAGCGATGCCGGCAGGGTAGAACGGGCCGACCCAATCGTCGTACGCCCAGCCGGAGCAACCGATCCAGTAACGACCCACGGCTCCCCCTAGGAGCGGAGGGGCATTAGCTGTTTTTCGGCGGCGACCACGCGCGGCGTGGAAATTGTCGCAGCATCCCTTGCCGGAGCAGCGGAAGCCAGATAATCCCGGTCGCGCGTCCTCGACTCATGACCCGAGGGGGAACGTCCGGCTCGGTCCTCGGGAAACTCCTCGAGGCCGCCGGCTACCACCTCGACGTCCGACCCGACACGTTGATCGCTGTTCGAAGCCGGGACCGCCGGGCGGTCGTGGTTCTCACGTCGGCGCGCTCGCCGGCGGACGTGGAGTCGCTCTTCCCCGCCGACAGCGTCCGCCGGACGATCGTCTTCGACGACGAGCCTGGAGAGGCCGCTCGCGCCCTCGCGGCGGACCGCGGAATCGAGGTCCTCGACCCCTCCACTCTCGGCCCGGGTCTGGGCGAACTTCTCCTGCTACCACCGGCCGAGGCCGAGCTCTCCCCGGTGGACGCGGACTCGGCGGCGCCGCTCGAACCCCCGTTCGCGATCGCCCCCGACCGCGAGCGGACCGTGCGACCTCGGATCGGCCGGTCGGAAGCGGAAACGCTCGCGGGCGTGGACGGACCCCGCTACACGCTCCGACTCGTCCCATTCTTCGTCGCGGCCTATCGAGTTCGCCCCGCGGCGCCCGACGGAGGTCACGGCACGGTGGTCCGCAACCTCGTCGCCGTGAACGCCGTGACGCGCCGCGCGGAGATCTGGGGAGACGAGGAGCGAGAACTGATCGGGGACCTCACGGAGCCGCACCAGCGTCTCACTCCCCAGCTGGAGGAATCCCAGGTCGCCCCCCTCGCTCTCGATGCCATCCGGCGACACCACACCGTCCATATCGACCATACCGAGCAGCACCAAGGTGCGCTCGTCATCGAGACGCGTCGGGTTCCTCCGACGTCCGACGACATTCGGCTCGGACCGTTCGTTCTGCTCTACGTACCCCACTGGTATGCCGAGGGTACCCAGGGCCGGGTCGTCCTCGACGCGGTGACGGGGCGACGAACTACCGCGGCGGAACCGGGCGGCGCGTAGGTCGCTCCCCCAGGGTCAAATACGGAGCCCTTCTCAACGGCGCGTGCTCCTCGACCAATTTCGCATCGGACCGTATCTGAACTTCACCTACCTCGTCGCCGAGGAGGCCGGCGGAGAGGGTGTCGTCATCGACCCGTCCTTCGGGATCGACCCGGTCCTCGAAGCGATCGACCAACGGCGCGTCAAGGTGCGCTACATCCTCAACACCCATAGCCACCCCGACCACATCGCCGGAAATCAAGAGGTGAAGGAGCGGACCGGAGCGAAGGTCGTCGCGCACCGCGTCGCTCCGATCAACCAGGACGTCTCGGTCTCGGACGGGGACGCGGTCAGCGCCGGACGACTCCGATTCCACGTGGTCCACACTCCGGGGCACACGAAGGACAGCGTGCTCTACGTGTTCGAAGGGAACGTCGCTACGGGAGACACCCTGTTCGTCGGGGAGTGCGGCCGCACCGACCTTCCGGGCGGTAGCCCCGCGGAGCTCTACGACAGCCTCCAGCACCGGCTCCTGACGCTCGACGACGCGCTGATCGTGCTGCCGGGCCACGACTACGGCACTACCCCCACCTCCACGATCGGCCGCGAACGGGCCGAGAACTACACGCTCCAGCCCCGGACCCTCGATGAGTTCCTCAAGTTCATGCGGGAGTGACCTCGCGACGATGGTACCCCTTCCCCCTCCCGAGGAACGTCCGATACGGGCCGTGGGAGCCCGACGCGCTCGCGCCGGAAACCCGACGACGCCGACGATCATCCGAACGCTCCGCGTGATCGCCAAGGAATCCCCGGCGCTCGTCGCGCTCTTCGATGCCCAAGCCGTGGCGGGCGAGCGACATCTTCTCTCCGCCTGGGCTCACCTCGGTCGAGCGCGAGGACGCGGCGAGACGCGCCTGAGGGATCGCGGCGCGGAATTCGCGCTCTATGTCGCCGGCGACGACCAGCTTCCCCGGGCGCTCGCCAAGGTCGGCGTCTCCGATGCGACCGAGCAGTTCGTCCTCGTCACCGAGCGGTCCCAAGACCCGACCACTCTCCTGGGGCGTTTCGAGCTGACGCTCGACCCGAGCGCGTACCCACGACCGGTCGACGAGGCGCTCCTCGAGCGGCTCGGGATCGAAGCGGCCGAACGCAACGTCGTGCCCTCGTCGGGTTGGGAGGGACTCGTTCTCGAACGGGTCGCGCTCCTCGAGCTCTCGGCCCCGGCGGCCCATCCTCCATCACAAAAGCATTAACCACGCCGGACGGTCGCGCCCGCGGTCCGACGGCGGCCGTGCAGGTGTAATCTAGCGGTAGGATGTCAGCCTTCCAAGCTGACCACCCGGGTTCGAAACGCGGGACCTTTCGGTCCGGCGCGAACGTCCCGGCGCCTGCACTCCACCGCCTCGGGCCCCTCGCGAAGGGAGAGTTTATTCCACCCGGGCCCGCTCTGCCCGATGCGCTGAGGTAGCCTAGCCCGGCAAGGCGCCAGCCTTGAAAGCTGGTGGCGGTTCCGCCACGGGAGTTCAAATCTCCCC
>Ga0209415_10002429_pt1 | contig 34846 bp, 22 predicted proteins | sample PeaSoiSIISIP2007_FD_187696 | JGI IMG/M metagenome (GOLD analysis project Ga0209415, IMG submission 187696) | Peat soil microbial communities from Weissenstadt, Germany - SII-SIP-2007 (SPAdes) (version 2) | ecosystem: Environmental > Terrestrial > Soil > Wetlands > Peat | place: Germany... | reverse complement strand
ATTCCGCCCAAAAACAGCCAAAAATCATCAAAAAACACGCCTTTTGCCCCCCTTTCAACCCCATTTTTGGCGGGTGGCGGCGTGTGGCCCAGTGACCGTCCCCAAATGAATGGGTGCCCAGGAGCCTCGCTTTTGGGCACCTGGGAAACCTCCGAACCCAATCCGACCAGCAAATCACACCAACCCCCCCCCAAGAGCCTCCTGCAATCTCCCATCCCAAAATCATATTTACAGCTTTTTGCGCACGATTCGCGTCGCAACGCGCACAATGAAGAGATGAGGGAAATCCCTCCGCAGAACCCAATCCGACCTGGATTTCACCGTACCCCCACCCCCTCCCCCTGTGGAAATCGCATTCCGCCCCCCAAGAAATCATATAAAGCACACGGAGTCAACTACTTGTAAATTTTACATAGTGACTGAAAAGTAAACAGAGAGGCCCATTTTTGGCCCTTTTTGACCCCAAAATCCCCGTTTTTACCCTCAAAATCGCCCTTTTTTTGCCAAATTCTGCCTCCCAAAAACTTCCCGAAACGGCCCTGCGGTTTCATTTGCGGCTAGGCCCGCAAAACGGCTCGATTTCTCGATTGTCGGCTCAGGAGCGCAGCCGTAGCGTTGAACTATGGCCGTACTTTCAGTCGATCTCGCTTACCGTCGCTGGTCGGATCTGGGCATTGTGGTGCTGGACCGCGCGCGGCCTTCCCGGCTTTTCAATCCCGCGCCTGGCCTGCCGCTTGGTTCCATGCACGGTCCGGTATTGAGTCCCGTCTGTGCGCCACCTTCGCCGGATACGCCGATTACCTGCAAGATCATTCCCTGGAATGGTCCCGGCTTTGATGCTGGGCACGTGCAGGGGGTCGGCGACGATCTGCCGAGCGATCCAGGGGCGGCTCTGGTAGACCCGAATATTTTGGCTGGCCGCTTGAACCACCTATGCGCCGTGCGCGGCATCCGCATCATTCTGCTGGACGGGCCGCAGGGCTGGAAGTCGCAACATAACGGGCTGGAACATGCGCGGGTGAGTGAGCGGCAACTGAATACCGCCGCCAAAACCGGACTGCCGGGCATCATCAAGCCCGTCAGCTACCGGCCCTTCGCCGAGTTCTGCCTGGACGTATACGACGCGCTGTGCCGCAGAGGATGGCGGCGTCTGGATACCCGCGAACAACCAGGGTCGACGCCGGAGCGCATTCTGGTGGAAAGCTCGCCGAACGCGGCGTGGCGGTCACTGGGGATCAAACCGCTGCCAGCCAAACGCCGCTCCCGAATCAGCGATCTGGCCGAGGCATACGCCGCGCTGCGGGCGCTGATGCCCATCACCACGGACCGTCCGCCGAACCACGATCAGCTTCAGGCCATTGTTGCAGGGCTGCCGGGCCTGGCGCTGGACGAGCACAACCCCGAAGGCGCGCATATCGTGGGCCAACAACCGCGCCGCGAGGACGGGCACTGGCGCGAGGGCTTTATTGTGCTGCCGGTGCCGCCGCTTCCCAGCCATCTGCGGTGGGGGCAGCCACCGCAGGAGGGGCCAGTGGCCTTCGGCGTGGCCCGGTAGCAATGCGCAAAACCAGAAGAAACTACGGATAGATACGGTGCAGGGTGCGGGCGAAGGGGATGGTCTCGCGGACGTGATCCAGGCCGCAGATCCAGGCGACGGCGCGCTCGATGCCCATGCCGAAGCCGGAGTGCGGCACGGAGCCGTAGCGGCGCAGGTCCAGGTACCACTCGAAGGCTTCCATGGGCAGGTTGTGGTGCTCGATGCGGCTCTTGAGGAGGTCGAAGCTGGAGACGCGCTGCGAGCCACCGATAATCTCACCGTACCCCTCGGGGGCCAGCACATCGACGCACATGGCGAGGCGAGGATTCTGGGGGTCCGGCTCCATATAGAAGGCCTTCACGTCAGCCGGGTAGCGATGCACCATGACCGGACGATCGAACTGCGAACTGAGCCAGGTCTCGTCAGGCGAGCCGAAGTCGTTGCCGTATTCGAATGGCTGCTCGAGCAGGCCGTCCTTGTGCGCCTGGCTGAGCATGGCAGCCGCGTCGTCGTAGGCCAGGCGTGGGAAAGGGGGCAGAATCGCCTCGAGTTTGGCGCGGTCGCGGCCGATCACTTCCAGTTCCGGCGCGCGATTCTTGAGAACGCTCTGCACGATATGGGAGAGGAAATTTTCTGCGAGGATAAGCAACCCATCGAGATCGCAATAGGCGACCTCCGGCTCGATCATCCAGAACTCAGTGAGGTGACGGCGAGTCTTGGACTTTTCCGCGCGGAAGGTGGGGCCGAAGCTGTAGACCTTGCCCAGAGCGAGCGCTGTGGACTCGATATAAAGCTGGCCGGATTGGGTGAGGTAGGCAGGATCGCCGAAGTAGTCTACGGGAAATAGGGTCGAGGTACCCTCGCAGGCGGCGGGGGTGAGAATGGGGGGATCGGTGCGGATAAAGCCGTTGGTATCGAAGTACTCCGCGGCGGCGCGCATGATTTCTGCGCGAATGCGGAGGATGGCGGACTGACGCGGCGAGCGAATCCAGAGGTGGCGATGCTCCATGAGGAAGTCCACGCCGTGATCCTTGAGGCTGATCGGATAGGGTGTGGACTCGGGGACGCGCTGCACGACTTCTATGCCTTCCACGTCCAGTTCAAAGCCGCCGGGAGCGCGTTTGTCGGCGCGCACCTTGCCGGTAACGATGACGCTGGATTCCTGGGTGAGACCTTTGAGAGCCTCGAAGACCTCGGCGGAGACGCTTTTGACATGGGCCACGCCCTGCACGGTTCCGGTGCCGTCGCGGAAGATGGGGAAGAGCAGTTTGCCGCTTTCGCGGAGATTGTAGAGCCAGCCGCGCAAGGTGACGGACTGGCCTTCAAACTGGCCGAGGGTAGCGATGGTGGCGATGGGCGCGGGCGTGATTTCTTCGGGCATAACGTTCCTCATGGGCCGCCCTGACGAGCGCGGCCGGACTCTTTAGGATAACGCGCCCGGGATTACCGTGCTGCATGAGTTTGCTTTCGCGGCGCGTGAATCTATTTTGATGTGGACAATAATCACTGACAAAGGGCATTCTATTCGCAGTCAGGGAGGGTCAATGAACGAGCTGACCTTTGTACCGAGCGAAGAAACCCAGAAAAACCAGATTGATCCGGAGACCGCCGAGCGATTTATCGCCGAGAAACGCATCGGCGAGCGGATCAAGCGGTTGCGCTTGAAGAAATCGATGGGGCTGGTCGATCTGGGCAAACATACGGGGCTATCGGCCAGCTTTCTTTCCCAGTTGGAGACGGGGCGCGTGGTTCCCACGCTGCGCAATCTGGCGCGCATCGCGATGGTCTTCTCGAAGGATCTTTCCTACTTTTTCGAGACTGAACCGGGGGCGATCTTCCGCGTCCATCGCCGCGCGGAACGTGTGCGGCTGCCGCAGACCGGGGTCGAGCCGCCTACTTACTTTTTTGAAAGTCTGGGCTATCTGGTTCCCGACCGGCACATGGACCCTTACTTTGCCGAGTTTCTGCCACTCAGCAAGGATATGGAGGCGAAGGCGCATCTGCATCCCGGCTTTGAGTTTCTGTATATGCTGGAGGGCGAACTGAAACTGCATCACGGCGAGCGCCAATGCACACTCGGTGAAGGCGACGCTGTTTACTTCGATTCCAATACGGCCCATTCCTACCAGTGCGCGGGGAATCGTCCGGCCACGGCGATCATCGTGACCATGCACCTTCCGTTGCAGCCGCAAACCCAACCACAGCGCGCGGCAAATGCGAACGCAGCGGCAAAGACGGCAGTTATTCTGTAACTACGATGAAGCGTTGGATCCTGTGGGTCGCGGTGGTGCTGGTGATGGGCTTTGCGGCCCTCTATGGGGGAGACTGCGCGGTTTTCAAGCTACGCGGCTCGCCGCAATCCTCGGTCACCGTCAGCCACATGCTGGTGGTTCCGCTGAAGGGCAGCAAGACGGAGTACGACTATCTGGGCACCGCCGACCAGCCCTGCGCGCGCGCCCTGTTCCCGCAGGCCGGACTCAGCCCCTGCTGGCGACTGCGCCGAAACCCCAATCAGCAGACCAATGGCCTCTTGCAAAATTCCAGGGAGATTGACTTCACACAGCGTTTAGAGGCCCGTAAATCTGGCAAAAAAGGGCGATTTTGAGGTCAAAATCGAGGTTTTTGAGGCAAAAAATGGCTAAAAACGGGCCTCTCTGTTTACTGATCAGTAACTATGTAATATTTACAAACGACTGATTCCTTGCAAGTTATACGGTTTCCTAGGGGGCGAAATGCGATTTCCACAGGGGGAGGGGGTGGGGGTACGTTCCAATCCAGGTCGGATTGGGCCGTTCAGAGGGATTTTCCTCATCTCTTCATTGTGCGCGTTGCTGGGGTAATACTGTGCAAGAACTCAAGACTCAAGATGCCGTCAAAAAGTTTCGTCGATGGAGTTTTGCAATAGGCTCCAATCTGCAACTCTTCTCCTGACAGGAAACAATTCCAGGCAAACCGAGTAAACATTGCTGCGTGACTCCGGTCACGAACAGCGATTTCATCTGGGACTACCATCGGAAAATCTCTCGCAAGGTCAGAGGTTCGATGTATAGCCACACGCAAAACGAAAACGGAACCTACAATACGCGCTGCCTTTACTGCTTTATGACCATCGCCTCCGCGCAGGAGAGCGAGCAGGATCTGGCGCATATCGAGGAGCATCACCTGTGCCCGGAGCGCATTCTCTCCGACCTGCTCTCGCGGGTGAGAACCGTCGAAGCGCACGCCCGGCTCAATTGAGCGCGGCGCTTACTTCTCTGGCGCTGGCGCGGCGTTGGCGGGCTTTCCGTTCAGCTTTTCCACCAGGGCGCTGTCTGCCGCCTGTGTAATTTTGCTGGCCAGCTCCAGTTCAGTTTTGGCCTCGTCTTTACGGCCCATGGCGCGATACAGACGCCCCAACCGCCAGTGTACGTTCACATCCGCAGGGGCCAGCCGCTCGGCTTCCTTCATCTCGCGCAGTGCATCGTCTTTGCGTCCGGCCTCGGCATACAGAACGCCTAAATCAAGATGCGTCAGTTCGCGTCCGGTCTCCAATTGCACGGCCTTCTCCAAAAGCGGCAGTGCCAACTCCGGCTGATTGAGCTGAATATGCGCGTCCGCCAAGTAGACCATCGCCTCGGCATGAACTGGATTATTCACCAGTTCGGATTCAAACTCGGGAACTGCTTCGGTATAACGTCGCTTGGTCCATAGCAGGTATCCAAGCCCGAAATGCACATCCGGCATCTTCGGGTCAGCCTTGACGGCGGCGCGAAACTGCTCGATTGCTCCGGTGGAGTCCTTCAACTCATCCAAGGCCTCGCCGGCCAGCATATCGGCCTCTGCCGACTCTGCATTCAACGACAGAATCTCGTGATAAACATCCATCACACATTGATACTGTTTGGACCACAGGCAACTGTGTGCGAGCGCCAGCCGCAAGGGAAGATTTTGCGGATCAGCGGCGGCGGCCTGCTTGAGGAATGGGGCAGCAGCGGCGTACTCACCCAGGCCGTAATGCGCCATACCGGTCAGCGTCGCCAATTGCAGTGCCTGCGGCGAACCGGGCGACGCACTTTTCAGCAGCGGCACAAAGACCGTGATCGACTCCTTCAGTTCCCCACCTTTGAACAGCGCCAGGCCCAGATTCAATTCGAGCGCAGGCATCTTCGGGCCTAGTTGCAGCGCCTTGCGATAGAGCGAGACGGCTTCCTTGTAATGCTCCTGGCGTGCCGCCAGCAGGCCGAGATGCGCGTAGGCCTCGGCATTGGCGGGATGCGCCTTCACAACGGCGCGCCATGCGATCTCGGCCTCGGCATTGTTGCCCTGCTGCTCGATCATGAGCGCGGATTGGCGTTGGCTTTCTCCAAGCTTCGCGGTCTGAGCAGGGACGTGCGCGGAGAAAACTAAAGTCATCGCCACTGCTAGTATGATTCGGTGCTGCATATTGATTCGCATCTTATACTCATTCGATTTTATGTGATTGGGTACGATTCCCTGGCGCACAAGGAAAAGGGCGCGGCAGGAGACCCTGCCGCGCCCTTTGGTTAGTGGGATGGTCTAGAACACGAGCTTGAAGCCGAGTTCGAAGACGCGCGGATCCTGCGCGCTGGTAGCAATACCGAAGTTAGCCGCAGGCGTATAGCTGGAGGGAAGCGAACTATCGAGCCAGTTCCCTTGTCCATCCTTCCCCTGCGAGAAGTTCACGCCAGTGTTGATGTTGTTGTACTGGGTGTGGTTGAAGGTATTGAACGAATCAACGCGGAACTCAGCATGCGCCTTCTCACCGAAAGCAAAGGACTTGTAGACTGCGGTGGTGAAGTTGGTGCGGCCCGCGCCGACCACGGCATCCTTACCGGCATTGCCGAAGCCCATGTTTGGAGCGCCATCCCATCCGGGAACCGGCTGGGAGAAGCCCGCCGCCGACACGTACTGGTATCCGGCAGCGGTCTTCTGCTTGACATAGTGAGGTTTACCGGTCAAGTTGGGACGATTGGCATAATCGCCGCCCAATCCGATGGTATCCGGACCGCCGGTGGTAGGAACACCGTTTTCGCCGTTGCCATTGCCGAACCAGGGCATGCCCGCTTCTGCGATGACCGTACCGGAGATTTCCCAACCACCGAGGATGCTCTTCTGGAGGCCAGAAGCGTGGTTGAAGAAGGGCAGCTTGTACTCGTAGTTGAGGTTCAGGATGTTGCGGCGATCCAGAATGCCGGAACCCTTGTCATACTTCAGGTTCCAGGGGTTGCCGGAGGGGTGGTTGTTGTCGACGTCCTGGCTATCCTGGGAATCGTCGATCTGGTGAGACCAGGTGTAATCGATCTCGTAGCTGAGACCGTGCTTGTTCTGCTGGCGAAGGCCGGCCTGGAAGCTGTTGTAGGTTCCGGTCAGCGGGTTCTGTTGAAGTCTGAGGTTGCCGTAGCCAGGATAGGATGCATTCAGCTTGGCAGTTGCGCCTCCCAACGGTGCGACACAAGTCGGGTTCGTTGCTGGGCAGTAGTTGCTATCGTATCTGCCACCAGCTGCTTGCAAGCGTGTGAGGGGAGTTGTGGTCAGCGGGAAGTTGTTGATTGGAACCCAAGTATTCTGGTGCCAATCAACGTTGCCCACATACTGAACGATAGCGATCAACGCGGGAGCGATTTCATGCTGCACGCCCAAGCTGAACTGGGCAACGCCAGGGTTCGGGTAGTAGCTGCTGAAAGAGTTGTAGCCCTGGGTAAAGACCGGAGTAGCGGCGGAACCGCCAAACTGCCAGTTGCTGTTGGGGTTGGTGAACAGGACGTTGTTGGCGCTGGGGGTGCTGATGAAGGGAGCACCACCGGCGGCATCGTAGATGTCGTTGCCCTGAATGCGCTCGTAGAAGGTGCCGAAGCCGCCGCGAACAACGGTCTTGCCGTTGCCGGTGACGTCATAGGAGAAGCCGAGGCGAGGCATCCAGGTCTTGTAGTCCTGGCGAGCCAATCCGTCCGGGACACCGTTCTGGCCGGCAATGTCGATGCCGTTCAGATAGAAGGTACCGATTGAATTGGAGACCAAGCCGGCGCTGCCCGTAGCAAATGAACCATCACCATTGAAGGTGGGGGCAAAACCAGCCTGATAGTGCGCCGGGTTGAAGTTGGAGACCTGGTTGTGGCGCTCGTAGGTGTGCGGCATCATGTCATAACGGAAGCCGTACTGGAGGCTCAAGCGGCTGTTGACGTGCCAGTTGTCCTGCGCGTAAGCGGAGATTGTGTTGTTGACATAGTGATTGATGGGATTGGCGTTGGACTGGTTGAAGTTGGTGGCCAGACCCAGGATGTAGTCAAGGTACGAATCGCCAGACAACAAACTTGTCGCGGTGTCGTCGAAGGTATAGTCGCCTTCAGAGTCCTTGCCGATGACCTGATTCTTGGTGTAGCGGTTGTAGCCGCCGCCGAACTTCATCTGGTGCTTGCCCTTGGTGACGGAAAGGCCAAAGATTTCAGCAAAATCTTCCGCGCCATTGGTCCAGGGATCGTTTCCAGGACCCCATTCACCGACTCCATGCCAAGTGATGTCAGGCAAGCGGTTGCCCACATCGTTGACTGCCGGGAAATAGGTACCCGTGCTCCATCCGGAGGGCTTGGTGAAGCCCGCGGCAACGGCCGCGACCGGGATGATGGCGATCTTGTTGCCATTGTAGTTGAAAGCAGCTTCCAACAGAACGTTCTGGGTGATGGAACCAGTCAGCTTGATGACCGAGCTGTAGGCCGGGTTGGAGAAGTTGGAACCGATGGTCGGGAAGTTGTCGCCCTGCCACTCGGGAGTGGCCTCGACGGTGTCCATAGCATCATGAATGTAGTGGCCCAATACTGACCACTTGTCATTGAAGTTATGGTCGATGCGGAAGAGGTCTTCGCGAACCATGATGGGTAGGTGCCCACCAGTCGGGGTATAGGTATCGTTGGTAAGATTCGTTGCGGCGGGCACATTCAACGTCTTGTTGAAGAGAATGGCATTGGGGTCCTGCAGCGCGGCAGGAATGGTAAATGAACCATCCGCTCTCTTGGTAAATTGACCACCGGGCGTCAAGCCGAGGCCCGCCAGTACGCTGGCATAGGTTTGAGAAGTGGCACCGGGTGCCATCACACCAGGGCCGACTTTGGGAACGTTGACGCTTGTTGCCGAATTGAGGGCCGCAGGAATCACGTAACCGAAATCTCCCTGCGACGTGATTTCATCCGTGCCGGGCAAGGTTTTGACCGGGTTGGTGGATACACCCTCGACATTGCGACGCCACTCTTCGTTCACGAAGAAGAAGGTCTTTTTCTTGCTGGTGTTGTACATGCCAGGAATGTAGAGCGGGCCGCCCGCATTGGCACCAAATACGTTGTAGCGCAGTTCGGACTTCTTCGAACCGACAGGGTCCATCGCGTTGTGTGCATCGAGGGCATCGTTACGATCAAATTCCCAGGCTTCGCCGTGAAACTTCTGCGTACCGCTCTTGATGGACATGGTGATGGAACCGCCGGAAGCGATACCGTAATCAGGAGGATAGTTGGAGGCCAGCACCTGGAACTCGCCAAGTGCGTCCTGAGAAGGCATAACCGACATCTTGCCGCCGGAACCACGGTCATAAGCTTCGCCGCCGTCGATAATCCAGATGTTGTGCGCCTGGCTCAAACCGTTGAAGCTGATGGCGTAACCGGCAGTGACGGAGAACGGGCTTTCCATGTCAGGGAGGTTTCCGCTGACGCCCAGGCCCAGGGCTGCAAGGCCGATGACGTTACGGCCATTGGTGGGCAGTTCTGTGATCTGCTGTTCGTTGATGAGGGTACTGACCACGTTCGAGTCGCTCTGTACAGCAAGAGCATCGGCCTCGACAGAGATGGTCTGCGTCTCGGCACCGACAGTGAGCTTGACATCAACGCGGAACGCTGCGGAGATGTTGACCACAATGCCGGTCTGCGCGTAGGCTTCAAAGCCCTTGGCGGCAACCTTGAGGTTGTAGTTGCCAGCGTTCAAACCAGCGATCGAATATAAGCCGGTGGCGTTGCTGATGGCCGTCTTCACGGTTGCTGTCGCCGGTTCGGTAAGCGTAATCTTCGCTCCCGAAATGGCCGCGCCCGTCTGGTCGGTGATCGTGCCGTTGACTTCCGAATTGGCTTGCGCGAATGCCGCTACGCATGCCAGCACGAAAAACAGAGGCAACAGGAAAAACCTGTATCTCGCTTGTCTCATGTGACCTTCCTTTTCAAATGTAGTTCTGTGGTTGTTGCTTACTTCTTTCGCTTCTCCAAGTAGGTATGAAGCCAGTAGGAGCTTTTCTGGAATCGGCGAAAAAATTTGAGATTGGAAACCACGCCATGGAACCTGTGTTTCGACGCTCAAACAGCACAAAGCCGTCCCGCAGCCCTCCGCGAATACGGAGCGCGACGACGACGGCAAGCGATCTGGGCTAAATTTCTTCAAGTGCCTCTTTTACCCGTCGGTCTCAACTGCGGCCGATTATTTCCCCGTCTTGTCGGTTTCCAAGCTCTTTGACCTGGATTTCCGCCGGCTTTCCGGCCGGTGTGCGGGTTTGGTTCAATTTTGGTACTCTGCCGGGTGCCTAAAACCGCCCCGACTTCTCATTAGCTACAGCCATTTCCTCAGCCTCGTCCCGGTTTCGGACTCGAATTGCTAAAAGGTTTTACTTTCTCTGTGATTCCGTAGAACCGGACCCGGTTTCTACGGATTTTGGTATCTCTAACCCTAACCCCTTCAATTGGTTGCAGCCAGAAACCCCTTCACCGAGCCGGGACACATTAAAAGCCAGCCGTTCATCAATTGTCAAGAGAGACTTTGCAAGATTTCTGGCATATTTAGCTCAGGTTCGGCCCGGTAGCCGCCACACATTCTGGATGTGTCCGCAAATAAGACACTTATCAAGGCGGCACACGGCGCGATTTTTTTTACATCGGTGCCTAGTTTCGTGGTCTTGGAAGCTTCCCACGAGCCAAAAAGAAAAAACGTTTAAGCAGAGGGCGTTTTATTCACAGCCCTGCGCGCTTCTCATGGCCGACAGACGCGCGATCCGGATTTGAACCATAAATGGTGCAAAATTTCCTCCAAAAACGTTTTACCGCATCCGCGCCACGTCTCGCAGTTGGCGCGCAACTGCCTCCAGGAACGTCTCAATGCTGGCCCCGGAGGGCAACTCCAACCCCGACTTCGCCTGAATCGCCTCCGCAATCCGGCCCGCCATGGTCGCCCGCGTCTCCATACTCATGTCCAATCGCCGCGCAAAGAATCCCTCCAGCACCTGCAAATCGCTTGATGTGAGCTTTGCAATCCCGGTAGTCGGCAACGAAAACGCCAAATGCGGCTCGGGCATAGGCTCCGTCGGCACAAAAATCTGCGCCGTGAAAGTCCGCGCGCCAGATTCGCCCCACAAAGGTGCCTCCTGGGCGCGATCTCGCACGACGAGTGTGCCAGCCGCCAGGTCACCCAATCGCTGATGCTGGCGCGTGGCAAAGACAGCGATGACCCCAACTCCATAGAAGAGCGGAATCTGGTCGATATACCGCACCAAGTTGCGCGCCATCGACTCGAATAGCCCGATGGCGCGGCCGGAGCGCTGGATGACACGAATCTTTGCTACTTGTTTTCCAGGAGTGCGGCCATTGTTGAACGCTTCGAACAGAGTGAAATAGCCCCAGTAAAGGAGGAAGAAGAAAAAGATGCCGATTGCCTGGGCCCACTGCTCGGAAAGTCTCGAAAATAACTCGATGGCGGGCAAGAAAATGATGAAGAGAAGAACAAAGACGATGGCACTCGCGCCTAAAATCAGATAATCCACCAACAACGCGATAAAACGGCTGCCAATACCTGCCAGGGGCATTTCGATAGCCACTAATTCGGGCGTATCAATGTTCAGGTGCTCTGGGTTAAGCTGGTCTAGGTTCAGTTGTTCGGAGTCAAGCAGGTTCAATCGCATGGCGCAGATCCTCTCCAACCAGTGGATTCTCAAACGACGGTCCTACTGGGACCGCCTCGCGGCTCTGTTGGCTCAGTCGGACGCCAACGGTCTGAAGCAACTCTCCCGCGCGGAATTGCAGGAGATGGCGCTGCTCTACCGTCAAGTCGCCTCCGATCTTTCCGTGCTGCGCCAAGATGCAACTTCGCGCACCTATGCCGCCTATGTGAATCAGTTACTGGCTCGCGCTCACCATATCATCTATTCCGGCAGGAAGACCAGCCTGCTGACTCTCTTCCGTTTTTTGCGTGACGAGTATCCCGCTATTTTTCAGCGCCAAATTGGCTGGGTGATCGCTTCCGTGCTGGTCACTGTCGCCTGGGGACTAATGGGCGCGGCAATCACCACCGCGCGCCCCCAATTCATGCGCCACTTTGTTGGACCGCAGATGATCGCCACCATGGAGCGCCATCAGATGTGGACCGAATCCATTGTCAGCGTTGCGCCGACAGAAACCAGTCACATCATGACCAATAACTTGTCGGTCAGTTTTGTCACCTTTGCCAGCGGCATCGTCTTTGGCGTTGGAACATTTTTCTACTTATTCGTTAACGGCATGATGCTGGGAGTAATCGGAGCCGCCTGCCATCAATACGGAATGTCACTTGCACTATGGAGCTTCGTGGCTCCGCATGGCTCTCTCGAGTTACCCGCGATCCTTATTGCGGGAGCTGCGGGTTTCCGCCTCGGTCACTCGATGTTATTCCCCGGCGCGCTGCGCTGGAGGGAGTCAGTTGCTCGCGGTGGACTCGAAGCCTCCAGTTTAGTCTCCGGCATGATTCCCTTATTGGTCGTCGCTGGGTGCTTGGAAGGATTTTTTTCGCCTTCCCATGCTCCGATTTGGTTAAAATTTACTGTCGGCGCGCTCTTGTTTACCTTTTTATTACTGTGGCTCTTTCGCCCCGTACAATCTTCAACCGCACCCACTGAATCTTCGTCAACTCAATAATCACGTACATTTCACATTACCTGAGCTCTGAAATCATATGTGGACGAGACCCCTCAACCCGTAGTATCGTCAGTTCGCATAAGATGCCCAAACTCCCCCTGGAGGGTCTATGTCTCTGTGCCGCTTTTCTTCTCGTTTGATTTGTAGCGTGATCGTTGGCGCACTGGTGGTTGGATTCGGTTTTCTTGCAGTCGGTTGCGGCTCCATCCAACAGGGACTGGGCAGAAATCCAGCGCCCACCAGCCAGACCATCTCAGGTTTTGGCCCCTTCCAGAACCAGCCGCTCTCCACCACTTCGACGCCGGCCACGCTCACGCTTTCGGCCACGGCCTCTTCCGGACTGCCTGTTAGCTTTTCTGCGACTGCGGACTCGACAGGAATTTGTTCAGTTTCTGGTGCAACGGTGACCCTGCTCGCCATCGGTACCTGTACCGTGCAGGCCGACCAGGCGGGCAACAACATCTATGCCCCCGCGCCGTCGATCGGGCAGAGCTTTGTCGTCACCGCCGATGCACAGACCATCACCTTTGGGACGATTTCCAGCCAGTTGGTCGGTGCGCAGTTGACGCTTTCCGCCACGGCCTCTTCCGGCCTGCAAGTCACTTACTCCGCCAGCACTGCTTCCGCTGGAATCTGCACCGTCGCTGGACCTACTGTCACGATGGTCGCTATCGGCACCTGCACCATCCAGGCCAATCAAGCCGGCAATATAACCTATGCCGCCGCGCCTGAAGTTTCGCAGAGCTTTGCCGTGCTGGGCGAGACACAGACTATTGTCTTTCCTATCATCCAAAGCGTAACTCTGGCCACCACACCCATAACCGTTCCCCTCGGCGCGACCGCTACTTCCTTTTTGCCTATAACTTATACGTCACTGACTCCTCTGGTCTGCACAGTCACTAACTCGGCGACCACTCCTACAGTCAATCCCATCACGATTGGAACTTGCACCGTGGAGGCCGATCAGGCGGGCAACGCGCAGTTTGCTCCCGCGCCGCCGTCCACGCGCAGTTTCATCGTCAACGGCATTCCACAGACCATCACTTTTACCGGCACTTACCCGACTCAGTCACTCTCGACCACGGCAACGCCGACTACTGTTCCGCTAACGGCCACGGCCACCTCCGGGCTGGCTGTTACCTTCAGCACTGGCTCACCCAGCATCTGCACAGTGAGCGTGTCCACGGCCACGCTGATCGGCCCCGGCACCTGCGTCATTCTGGCCAACCAGGCTGGCAACTCCACCTGGGCACCCGCGCTGGAAGCAACACAGAATTTCACTGTCAACGGCGAACCGCAAACTATTACCTTCCCTGGGCCGATTGCTGCGCAAGTTGTGAATACGCCTCTTACGCTGACCGGCGCGGCAATGGCCTCCTCCAGTTCGGGTTTGGCCATCACTTATGTTTCGGTTACTCCAACGGTTTGCTCCGTGCCGGTTGCCACCACACCTAACTTCAACTTTGCTGCTTCTGGAACATGCACCATTCTAGCCACGCAGACTGGCAATGCTACCTACGCAGCCGCCAAGCCCGTGCCGCAGAGCTTTGCCGTCGCCGGCCAACCGCAGACCATTACCTTCACCTCGACGCCTTCGACACAGACGCTGTCAAGCACTGCCACACCGACAACAGTCACGCTAGCGGCGAATGCCACTTCCGGACTTACAGTTACCTTCTCTTCGGGTTCTACCAGCGTTTGCACCGTCAGCGGCACGACTGCCACGCTGATTGCCGACGGTAACTGCGTCATCCTGGCCAATCAGGCAGGTAACTTGCAATGGGCACCCGCGCCGCAAGCAACTCAGACCTTCATCGTCAACGGCGAATCACAGACAATCAGCTTCAATACAATTCCGACCCAAACCGTCGGCGGATTTCTTCTACTGACGCCCTTTGCCTCGGCAAATCCATCCGGACTGGCAATTACTTTTATTTCCGACACACCTGCGATTTGCTCTGTCACGAATCCAGTTGCCGGCCCCACTGCCGCGTTTACAGCTTCCGGAACTTGCACCATCGTGGCGACTCAGCCAGGTAACTCGACTTATGCGCCCGCCGTGCCGGTGGCGCAGAGCTTTACCGTCAACGGCATCACGCAGGTACTTACATTTGCGCCCATCGCCAATCAGCATTACGGCGCTCCGCCGATTCCTATCAGCGCCACAACCGGCGCTCCGGCCTCAGCGAACCTGATCGTGAGCTTTGTATCTTTGACGCCTGATTTCTGCTCTGTAAGCAACAACGGTTCCTGGTCCGTCACGTTGCTTCAGCCGACTGGAACCAGCAGTTGCTCGATAGAAGCTGTGCAGGCCGGTAACTCGCAATATGCAGCGGCTTCGGTAACTCAGTCCTTCACCATCCTTGCGCCATCGCAGACCATCACTTTTGCTAACCCAGGAGCGCAGACGCTGAATATTCCACCGGCGGCTGCAAAAGTCATTGCTCTGGTTGCCACAGCCGGTTCAGGCTTGACTGTTTCTTTCGATTCGACAACCACGACGGTCTGCACGGTTTCCGGAACCAACGCGACTCTGCTGACCGCCGGGACCTGCACAATCGAAGCCAAGCAAGCTGGCAATGGAACCACCATCGCAGCGGCACCGACGGTTGCGCAAAGCTTTACCGTCGCCGCAGCGCAGAGCATCACGTTTACGGCGATCTCATCGCCACAGACGCTGGCAGCGCCTCCCGCCCTGACCACCGCAACGCTGAGTGCAACGTCCACCTCCGGCCTGACGGTCAGCTTTGAATCGACCACACCGACCACCTGCACTGTCTCCGGGAGCACGGCTACTTTCATTGCTATCGGCAGTTGCACCATCGAGGCCATTCAAGACGGTAACGCGGTTTATGCGCCCGCTTCGTCCTCGCAAACCGTCACGGTCGATGGCGCGGCTCAGAGCATCACCTTTACCGCTCCCGCCGCAACCGGGTCTGTCGGCACTACCGTTGCGCTGACCGCTACTGCAAGCTCAGGATTGCCTGTAACTTTCTCCACTGTCTCTGCCGCTTGCACCGTCACGGGCACGCAAGCCACTCTGACCGCCAATGGAGCCTGCGTCATCAGCGCCAATCAGGCAGGTAACAGCATTTATGCAGCGGCACCGCAGGTGCAAAAGACCATCACCGCCAGCACAGCAGCCGGAGTGCCTCCAGGAACACTGAGTTACTCGACCAATCCCGCCGAATACACGCAAGGCACCGCCATAACTCCGAACATACTGACCAATACCGGCGGCGGCACGGGCATTACTTACTCGATTAATATCCCCTTGCCCGCCGGGCTTAACTTCTCCACCACGACCGGCGACATTACCGGCACACCTACCGCCGCCGCAGCTACAGCGACTTATATTGTGACAGCGACGAATATCTACGGATCTTCGTCGGTCAATTTGATCCTTACGGTTGGGTTCAAGGTAGCTACTCCCGGAGATTACGGGTACACCGTGCCCAGCCCGGAGCCAGCGCTGCCCGCGTACTTTGATACCTTTACGCCACCGCTCTACACCATCAACGCGAACGCCCCGGCGGTGGCCGAGTGGACCAGAACAGCCGCGCCGAGCAATGCGACCGAGTTCTCGCTGGTAGCACTGACCACGGACACAAGATTCACGCTGTACGGACAGACGGGCGTTGCGGAAACTACGCCCGCCACAGTAACTCCGGTGATCGTCGATACCAATCCCGCAGCGGCCAACGTAACGGCCGGGCAGATCGCCACACTGATTGTTCCTGGAGCCACATCCCAGGGAATGCTGCTGGCGTGGCCTACGAATACAGTTGGCGTTGGCGACCCGGTAGCCATCAACCGCACGGAAGCCTGGTGGGCTGGACCGCTGACTGCTACGGTCGGCGACACGGTCTCCGTCTTTGGCCGCAACCTGACTTATCCCGGAACAACCTCGGCTGGCTCCACGCCTCCGTTGGTTTATCTGACCAGCACCAACGGCGGTTCGGATGTAACAGTCACTGTAACTGCCGCCAACCCTTATAAGGTGGACTTCTCGACAGGCAGCATCGCCGCAGGGACTTACAACATCTGGATTCACAACGGCGCGGGCGGGCACTTCGGCTGGAGCGAGGTTTTGAATGACACCAGTGCGACTCCGACGCCCGCCGTGCTGACGATCTCCGCAACCTCGCCATGGAATTGCCAGAACAGCGGCGCATCCAGCTTCAATGTGCAATCCGCATCCTATAGCGCTACGGGCGACGGAGTAACCGACGACACCAACGCTATCTCGAACGCGATACTCGCCGCCGGAAACTATGCATCCAATGCCAGCCATCCCTACGCGACGGTTTACTTTCCGGGCGGCACGTACATGATCAACACCGGCATTCAGCCGCCCAGCAACGTTTGCTTCCTGGGCGCGGGAACCTCCGGTTGGCAGACGCAGAGCGGCGCAGGTTCGGCTTCGATACTGCGACTGTCGCGCACCAACGCTACCTGCTCGGCGACTCCGGCAAGTTCGGTGGAAAGCAACGGCGCGTTCATCTGGGCCAACGAGGGCGTGAACGGCGGCGGCAGCAATAACGTGGAATTTTCAGATATGGTTCTGGATGCCAACGGCAATATTCCCTGCCTGACGCAACTCAACTCCGACGGGTCAACGCAGATTGCCACGCAGGGCACACAGATTCGCTTCCGCAATGAGCATAACGCCAAATTCGATCACATCGTTCTGAACGGCACCGGCGCGGCGATGAGCTGGCTGGGCGGCTCCGGATTCAATAGCTTCGACTTCAGCAACGGCCAGAATTATTATCTGACCAACAGCACCATCGTTGGCGCGGGCATCGAAAACAGCGGTACCAGCCAGGTATTCGTACACGACAACTCCTTCTGGGCTACCGATAACTCAGGCATGATGATCGATAATAGCTGGGTAACTCAGACCGGCATTTGGAATAACACGCAGGAAGATCTGGAGTATTACAACACCACCACCGCACCAGGTAATCCGATCCCCTACAACGGTGGCTCCTGCTGTGGCCCGACCAGCTTAGTGGGCGTTCTGGCCAGCACCAACAACCCCGGCTACCCTGCCAACCCGCAATACGTTACCAACGTCGGACCGTATGGACTGGGACGCATAGGCGGCTCGGAGAGTTATGAAACCGGCCTGCTGTACATTGGCCAGAACACCAACGTGAACGCCGGTCCCTGCGACCCAACCAACACCAGCGGGACTTATCCCAACTCTTATCCCGGCTGCCTGAGCACTAACGATAACTCGGGCGAGCAGATTCTCTTTGAGACTCCGGGCACCGATTACGGCGGCTTTGCGGCGGACGACTCAACGGCAACCACCGTCGATCTGGCCGGCGTCACCAGCAGCGGCGGCTGCATCTACGACAGCAAATCCGATTGCACCGGCCGCGAAGCGATCATCGTGGGCGGCAAGGGCCTGGGGCAGAATCGCCACATCGTCGCACAGAGCGGCGACGTGCTGACTGTAAGCCCGCCCTGGCTAGTCACTCCCGATCACACCAGCCGGGTTTATGTGGGCAATGCTACGTATCAGGTTGCGGTTTACAACAACATCGAACAGGGCAAGGCCGATTACGTGAATCGCTCCACCTCGCTTGCGGGCGTAGAACCGTGGGGCAACGTTTATGCGCTGGTCTACGACAGCAACCAAGTCTCGAACGTCGCCACCGGGATCAACGACGCAACCCTGCAGGAGGGCGGAAACAGCAGCGCATCCTGGATCGTGCCCAATTACTTCAATCTCTTTGCCAATAACACTATCAAGGGTGCCTATACCGGCATCCGCATCGCCGATAACACTTATTACGGCGCTGGTAACGCTGGCGATTCAAATGCCGTCTCCTTCGTGGGAGACATCTTCCGCAATAACACTCTGGGCACCGCCGAAACCACCTCGCCGACCAACTCCGGAATCATCTACACGGGCATCAATTTCAGCCCCTGCGATGCGGCGGTTTGCCAGACTGCATCCGTGACTTACTCAGGCGGCGATACGATTCAAGGCGTTGTGCTGGACAATAACACGGTGGTCGTCAACCCCTACAACTACGCCGGACTTTACTCGAAAGGCCCCGCAAATTTGCAGGTTCCATCCGGCCTGTGGACCGATGCCGGTCCCGCACCGATCATCGATACGCTGCTGAACAACAACAGCTTTACGATGGTCACCACATCGGGTTATACAAGCCCATCCTATGGACTGGAGTTTGGCCAGGGCAACCTGGCGACTCCAACTCAGCCAGCCACTACGGGTAACTCCTGCGTGGAGACCGGCAGCAATTCCACCACGGGATTCGCGACGGCCTCTTACGGACTTACCTGCACAGGCACGATCAACAAGTAACCACATCACGCAATAACAGAAAAGGCCAGCGCCGGGAAGCTTCCGGCGCTGGCCTTTCTCTATGCCTATAACTTACGAGTTATCCCTTGGCGATGGCGAAGCGGCGATTGATCTCGACCCAATTCACGACGTTCCACCAGGCGGCCAGATAATCCGGGCGGCGGTTCTGGTACTTCAGGTAGTAGGCATGCTCCCAAACGTCGTTGAAGAGGATGGGGAAGTGGCCCTGGGTAAGCGGCGAGTCCTGATTGGCGGTGCTGATGATCTTCAGCTTGCCGCCCTCGAAGATGAGCCAGCCCCAGCCGGAACCGAACTGCTTGGCGGTGGTTTCGTTGAAGGCCTTCTTGAAGGTCTCGAAGTCGCCGAAGTCCTTGGCGATCTGGTCGGCAATGGGGCCGGTGGGCGCGCCACCCACTCCAGGCGCTCCGACGGGGCCGAGCAGGTTCCAGAAGGCTGCATGATTGGCGTGGCCACCCGCATTGTTGCGAATCGGGGTGCGAATCTCCTCGGGGATCTGAGCCAGGTCGCGCACCAGATCGTCGATGGGCTTGGCAGCCAGGTCGGGATGGTTGGCCAGCAGGCCATTGATATTGTTCACGTAGGTCTGGTGATGCTTATCGTGGTGGATCTTCATCGTCTCGGCGTCGATGAACGGTTCCAGAGCGGCGTAGTCATAAGGAAGCGGTGCCAGTTCGTAAGCCATGGAAAAAATCTCCTCTGTGCGGCGGTGCAGCGGGTTGAGGTCGTTCGGGGATTGCCCGCGACGGTCAAAGCCAAATCTTCGCTTGAGCCAAATTGCTCTCTGTAAGATGGATGCGGCAAAGGGCGGACGGGATTCGATCTTGTTGGCGAGCAAACATGAAAACCTGTGCAAAGCTGCCTGTCGCGCGCAAAACCGAGCCTCTGCAAAATTCTGGGAGATTGACTCCAAACGGCTTTTTGAGGCTTACAAATCTGGCAGAAAAGGGCGATTTTGAGGGTAAAATCGGGGTTTTTGGGGTCAAAAAGGGCCAAAAACAGGGCCTTCTGTTTACTGATTGGTAACTATACAATATTTACAAATGATTGATTCCTTGCGCGTTATGGGATTTTTCAGGGGGCGCAATGCGATTTCCACAGGGGGAGGGGGTGGGGGTACGCGGTTCTGACCGTTCAAAACCAGGTCGGATTGGGCCAAGCAGAGGGTTTTCTCTCAACTCTTCATTGTGCACGTAGCGTCGCGAATACTACGCACGAAACAGCAAAAATAGTTTTCGGCGAGGGGATTTTGTATGAGGTTCTGAGGGGTGAGATTGCAGGATTTCGGTTGGGACGTTAACTGAGTGGATTGAGTTTGAGGTTTCCCAGGTGCCCAAAAGCGAGGCACCTGGGGCACCCAGCTTCTGTGGTTTAAGCACTTTTCCTGATACCAGAAGCACTTGCGATTTTCATGGATATCACTCTACTCGCAAAACCCATTTTCTTCAAAGGTTGAGATGGATACCAACAACACACGCTTTATGCGCTCATCCGCGCGCGCAGCCAGCGCTGGGCGGGTTTTTCGATGAAGTGCAAGGCCAGCAGGGCCATCCCGATCATCAGCACATAACTGATCCAGGGATCGAATTGGATCAGGCCGGTAACATTGAGTAGCCGTGAGTGATGCACGATGCCCCACAGGTTGAAGTGGAGCAGATAGAGGCAGTAACTGGACTCACCGATGAAGACCAGCGGACGCCAGCCGAGCGCGGAGGAGAGTTTGTTTTCTCCGGCCAGGCTGAGGATGATGCAAGCAAACAAGGGCATCAGCAGGCCGTCGTGAATGATGGCGTAGGGCACCAGCGGACCCAGAGTGAGCAGGCCGTAGATGCCGCCAAAGCCGACAATGCCCAGCCAGAAGCGGAGATGCGTGGCGCGAGGCATGATCTCATCCAGTTCGGCCAGCATGACGCCGAAGATGAAACTGGCCACGTGCGCGTAGGGCGTATATTTGAGCGCCCAGAGCCAGTGCCCATAACTCCAGCGATCAGGATGACTGATGCCGTCTGGGTTGAAGTACATATACAGCGCGCCGGGCACCATGCCCAGCACCCATACGCCGGTCATCTTCCAGATGTGCGGAATGGCCCGCTCGGGCCGCTTCCAACGCGCCAACCAGGGAAAGATTACGTAATAGAACGCTTCGGCGGACATGGTCCAGGCCGGCGTATTCATGAAGGTGGCAATGGCGGGAATCCAGCCCTGCAAGAGCAGCGGCGAGAGCACAATGCCGGTCCAGAACATGGCGTGGGTGTGACTGCCGTACTCCTGCGCCAGTGTTCCCCAACTCAAGAGCAGACTCAATAGATAAATAGGATAAATGCGTGTGAATCGCGCCTTCCAGAAGCGCTTGTTATCCAGTTGGCCGGCCCGCGCGCGGCCGGAGTAGTTATAAGCCAGCACAAAGCCAGAGAGCAGAATGAAGTAACTCACCGAGACATAGCCGGCATCGACGACCGGAGCCAGAAAGCCAAATTGTTTTGGATTGGAAAAATGGAAAAAGAGGATATTGACCGCGGCGAAACATCGCAATCCCGTCAATGCATTGAGTCGTGCTGGCTTGACTGGTTCCACGGAGGTCCTTGACAGAGATCAGTTATCAGAGACCAGTAAGTTCTTTGCTGCACAATACTGATTCGTGATCTGTGATAACTGATCTCTGATCCCTGTTTTTACGCCGTCACCAGCGAGCCGACTTTTTCGCCCAGCACGACGCGCTTGATATTGCCGGGCTGGTTCATGTTGAAAATGACCATGGGCAGGTTGTTGTCCTTGCAGAGGCTGACGGCGGTCAAGTCCATGACTTTCAAGCCCTGGCGGAGGATCTCCATATAGGTGATCTCGTCGTACTTGACGGCATCCTTGTGAAGTACGGGATCAGCGTTATAGACGCCCTCGACCTTGGTTCCCTTGAGCAGTACGTCGGCCTTGATTTCCATGGCGCGCAGGCTGGCCGCCGTATCGGTGGAGAAGAAGGGGTTGCCGATGCCTGCGGCGAAGATGACCACGCGGCCTTTTTCCAGGTGACGCACGGCGCGGCGACGAAGATACGGCTCGGCGACCTGATTCATGAAGACGGCGCTCATCACGCGGCACTGTACGCCTCGCTGTTCGAGCGCGTCCTGCAGGGCGATGGCATTGATGACGGTGGAGAGCATGCCCATATTGTCGGCGCTGACGCGGTCCATCTGCTTGGCCTGCTCGGCGACACCGCGAAAGAAGTTTCCGCCACCAACAACGACGCCGACTTCGATGCCGAGTGCATGAACTTCAGCCAACTCGCCGGTAATCTCGGCGACCTTGGCCGCGTCCAGGCCGAAGCCGCGCGTGCCAGCCAGCGCTTCCCCAGAGAGCTTGAGAACAATCCGTTTATACATATCTTTTCGAGTATCGCATATTGAGGAGAAAGGTTGAATTCATTGGAGTTGTGGAGGCGAAAAAGCACAAACCAAAGGATGCGTGCGAAGCCAGCCAGATTCAGAGGGTCCAGTCCTTGACGGCCAGACCACTGACGCGCTCAAATTCGCGGGTATTGGCGGTGACCAGAATCAGATTGCGGGACAACCAGTTCTTCCTATCCTGCGCGCAGGCCGAGAGAGAAACAGGCGTGGACCGGGCGGTCCACGCTACAGCCGCGCTGAAGTTCGGCGTTACAGTTTTATACGCGGCGGGTTGGCAAAGCCGGTGGGAACTACAAAGGAATTGAACGCCAGGATGGTTCGCTACTGAGCGGAGCGGTGGAGGGCGCGCTTGAGGACAGTTTCCAGTGCGGATTTGAGGGTTGCATACTCCTCAAGGCTTAGAGTTCCGGCGATCTTTTCGCTTTCCAGGGCGAAAAGCTCTTCCTTCAAGGCGTTGAGCAGGGCGGCGTTCCCGGTGGCTGGCGCGGCAGAATGGGCGATTCCGGGGCCGAATGCATTGGGCTGCAAGGGGGCGGGCTGAGCGCCGTTTGGCTGAGGCTTGCGGAGGACAAAGGCGGCAACTCCGGCCAGCACCAGAACAAGAAGGGTGGCAACCCACCACTTGTACTTGGTAAACGGGTCAGGCGTATTGATGGGCGCGCCGATGCCGCCGCCGGGCTGATTGCCCGTTGCTCCGGCATCCGGGGCAGAGTTGCCGGATTGTGGGCCGGGAGGGGTGGCCTGGGCTTCGCGAGGAATGGAACCGCTGCCGGAGACGGTGAATTCGAGGGCCTTGCCGGGGATGAGGTTTTTGGCGACAAAGGTCTGGATGCCGGGGTCTTGCTTGAGAGGCTGGAAGACGGAACCTGCGCCCGCGGTGAAGGTCATGGACATGGGCAGCAGGACGCCGATATTTTGCGTGGCGAGCGATTCCTGAGGCTTGAAGGTGAACTTGCCGGAGGTATAGGGCAGCGCGTAGTTCAGCTCGAAGAGGGTGCTTTTGTCGCCATCGTCGGGCTGGATGGGGAAGTTGAAGGAGTAGTGGCCTTTCGGGCCGTCAGGATCGAGCTTGAGGGAGGTGGGCAGGCCGGTGGGACGTTGGGCCTCGACGCCGGCGACGACAGCCTCCTCGGGCAACACGATGGAGAAGGTGTGCTGGCTCCATTGCGCGCGGGGCGGGGTGCTGGTGTTGTGCACAAAGTAGCGCTCAGTGACGCGGAGTTGGCCGTTGACGGTCTCAACCTCGATGACGTCGGCCTCGGTGTAGACGCCGGGGACCTTGGCGGCCACGTCGAAGACGGAGATATCGCCCTGCGCGCCGTCGCTGGGCGCGGCGATAAAGTAAGTTGCGCCCTGATGCGTGGCGCGGACCAGATAGGGGCTGGTGCCAGGCTCCTTCAGCGCGTAGCGGCCGTGGGCATCGGTGACGGCCTTGGCGACCTCGGCCATGCCGGATTGCACATCGACCAGCACCACGGTGTCACCAGCAGCGGGCTGGGAGGTGGTCTTGTTGGTCACGGTGCCGGTGACGGTGGTGGCGTGGGCGAGCGCGGCGGAGGCCAGCAGGCTCAGAGCGACGGTGCGGAGAAGAGGGGTCGATTTCATGGTCGTGAAGGAGTCCTGTGGCTTGAGTTTTCCTCACCTGCGGTGGGGCTTGCGGCCTTCGGCGTGGTGGATTTGAAGATTCCAGGCTTCCCACCCTTGCGACAAGAAACAAGTACGTCGCAAGGATGGGGCACCCGGCGTTTTGCTGCGACTAGAACAGATTACGCTTGCTGCAACAGCTCGATTTCGGCCAGAAGTTGCGCGGCTTCGTCTTCCAGGTGGGCGCGCTGGAGGTTGAAGTCGGGTTCGGGGTACTTGCCAGCCTTGAACTCGAAGTTCAAGTCGCGGAGGTTTTCGTAGAGCTGCTCTTTGCGTTCGAGCAGGTAATCGAGGCGGGTTTTCTCACGCTGCTGGGCGGAGGATCTCTCCGGCCAGAAGGTATAGGCAAAGAGCGCAAGCAGCAGAAGCAGTCCGCAAATGAAGCCCTGAGTATTGTTCACGATGAAAAGCCTCCATCGCCGGTTTCGCGGCGGACTTTTTCCCGAAGCGCCTGAACGGCGGGATCGTCGCTGGGCTGCGGGGTGGTTTTGCCGCCTGCCGGAGAAGCAAAGCAGCGGCGAAAGAGCAGGAACGCGCCGACAAAGGCGGCGACGAGAACGGCCAGCGGCGCAACCAGAGCGAGCGGATCGTAGGCCGGGGCTGCGGCAAGGATCAGACAGGCAAAGAGGATCATGCCGCAGCTCCTTGCTCAATTACGGGCTCTTTCGTCTCGGTCTTGGGCTTCTGGCTGGGAGAGAGCGCAATCAGCGTTCCGGCGGCCATCAGCAGCACTCCAGCCCAGATCCAACTGACCAGAGGATTGAGGAATGCCTTGATGATGGGCTGGCCGGTATCCGGGTTGGTGCCTTCGTAGACCACGTAGAGATCCCAACCGGGCACGGAGTGAATGGCCACCATGGTCTGCGGCTGCTGGCTGGCGGTATAAATGCGCTTCTCGGGGGTCATCTGAAACTGCTTGACGCCGTTGCGGTAAACATCCAGCAGGGCGTACTCGGTCGCGTAATTATCGTTCGAGTCCTGCGTGGAGCCGATGCATTCCAGGGTATAGGGTCCGATGGCCATCTTGTCGTGCAGGGCCATTTCGCTTTCGACGTTGCGATTGAAGGCGGAGCCAGCCAGTCCGATCACGACGATCACCACGCCGATGTGGACAAAGTAACCGCCGTAGCGACGGGTATTGCGGCGAATCAGCAGATACGTGGCGGCGAAGGAATTGCGGCCAGTTTGTTTGGCGACGACCGCAGCGCCACGAAAGAATTCCGAGAAGATGGCAGTCAGAACTCCAGCGGCAAGGGCAAAAGCCACGAGAGCATAGAAGTGGCCCTGGTCGAAAGCTCCGTCGTGCCAGGGACTGAAGCCAAAGGCGAACAGGGCAATCACGGTGCCCCACAGCGCGATCACCGGCAGGATGAAATTGCGGCGAATGCTGCGGAAGGAGGTGGCGCGCCAGGGCAACAGCGGGCCAATGCCAGCCAGCGCCAGCAGAAAGAGGCCGATGGGGATCGCCACGCGGTTATACCAGGCAGCATCGACGGTGACCTTTGCGCCCTCGATATATTCGCTCAAGATGGGATAGAGCGTTCCCCACAAAATCACGCCACAGGCGGCCAGCAGAACGAGGTTATTGAAGAGAAAACTGGACTCGCGGCTGACCAGCGACTCGACGTGCTGCTCGGAGCGGAGGTGGTCGTAATGCAGGACGTAGGTGAAGAGGCAGACGGCCAGCACAATCACCATATAGACCATGAACCAGTATCCGATGGACGACTCGGCAAAGGCATGGACGGAGCTGACCAGCCCGCCACGGGTGAGCATGGTGCCCAGCAAGGTGAGCAGGAAGGTGGAGAAGATCAGCCAGACGTTCCAGCTTTTCATCATGCCTTTCTTCTCCTGCATCATGACGGAGTGAAGGAAGGCTGTGCCGGTGAGCCAGGGCATGAAGCTGGCATTCTCGACCGGGTCCCAGGCCCAGTAGCCGCCCCAGCCCAGCACGGCGTAGGCCCAGTGCATTCCCAGGAAGACGCCGCAGGTGAGAAAGAGCCAGGTCACCATGGTCCAGGTGCGAGTGATCTTGATCCATTTTTCACCGGGATAGCGCATCATCAGCGCGCCCAGGGCAAAGGCGAAGGGAACCGAGAAGCCGACGTAGCCCAGGTACAGCAACGGGGGGTGAATGACCATCTCCGGGTACTGGAGGAGCGGGTTCAGGCCATTGCCGTCGTCGGGTATGGAGCCGCGCAACAGCGAGAAGGGCGGCGCGGCGAAGTTCAGCACCAGCAGAAAGAAGAACTGGGCCGAAGCCAGAATCGTGCCCGCGTAGGCGAAGAGCTTAACGTCGGTCTTGTGGCGCAGGCGGAGCACAAAACCGTACGCGCCCAGCAGCCAGGCCCACAGAACCAGCGACCCCTCCTGACCGCTCCACAGCGCCGCGAATTTATAAGGCAGCGGCAGCGCGCGGTTGGAGTGCTCGGCGATATAGGCGATGGAAAAATCGTTGGTGAAGACGGAATAAATAAGAGCGAAAGCGGCGGCGGTGATGGCGAAAAAGCCGGCGATTCCGGCGCGGCGGGCAGTATCGGCCAGACGCTCCGGCTGGATGGCCGCAGGCTGGCCGGTGGCCAACAGACGCAATGCCAGAGCACCGGCGAGAAGATTGTAGGCGGCCAACGCCAAGGCGACGATAAGAGCAAAACTACCAAAAGCTGCCATTCAGACTCCGCAATGATTTTCGCACGCAGTGGCCGGGATCGGACGCTTCCGGCGAAGCAATTCTCGTATCATCATAGACTTTTTCATTGTGATCTGCCTCACAAGTAAACCGAAAGGTTGAATCGGCCAGCGAGGAGGTGCAGAACGGGAAGGCGCGCAAACCTGTAGCGAGGACCGCCTGCTCCACGTTTGTTTCTTTTCGGGATAGCGAGAGAGTTGCCCGATCATGGATAATCAATATCCTGGATATTTAATCCCGCCCAAACGTTGCGGAGGAACCTTGCTTTTAGGCATATTGAAGGAAACTGCTGCCGGAGAGACGCGTGTTGCGCTGCTGCCGGAAAGCTTGAAGACCCTGCTGGCGCAGGGCATTTCGATCAGCGTGGAATCGGGCGCGGGCGTGTGTGCTGGCGCATCGGATGAGGCGTATACGGCGGCCGGCGCGACGGTGACGGCGGATCGGGCATCGATTCTGGCCAATGCCGACCTGTTGCCGATAGTGAATGCGCCGGACGCTGCCGACCAGGCAAAGCTGAAGCCGGGCGCGGTGGTGATTGGGTTCCTGAAGCCGCTGGATGCGCCCGAAGCGCTGAAGACGGCGATTGCGCGGCCGGTCACGCTGCTGAGCATGGAACTGGTGCCGCGCATCAGCCGTGCGCAGTCGATGGACGCACTGTCTTCAATGGCGACGGTCTCCGGGTACAAAGCGGTGATCATGGCGGCGGACCTGCTGCCGCGGCTGTTTCCGATGCTGATGACGGCTGCGGGAACGATTCCACCGGCAAAGGTCTTTGTGATTGGCGCGGGCGTGGCGGGCTTGCAGGCAATTGCGACGGCGCGACGGTTGGGCGCGGTGGTGGAGGCTTACGATGTACGCGCGGCGGCCGGGGAGCAGGTTCGCTCACTGGGCGCAAAGTTTCTGGACGTGGATCTGGGCGGCATCAACGCAGAGGGCGGCGGCGGTTACGCAGCCGAACTAAGCGAAGAGGCGCTGGATCGCGGGCGCGACCTGATTACCAAGACGGCGGCGCGCTCGGACGTAATTGTGACCACGGCACAAGTGCCGGGACGGCCCGCCCCACGCCTGATTCGGCGCGCGGCGGTCGAGGCGATGCGACCGGGATCGGTGCTGGTGGACCTGGCCGCGCCTGCCGGTGGAAATTGCGAGCTGACCAAGCCGGGCGAAACGCAGATCATCAACGGCGTAACCCTGCTGGCACCGCTCAACCTGCCCGCCGAAGTGCCGGTCGATGCCAGCCATTTGTATGCGCGCAATATTCTGAATTTTCTGGCGCTGATTGTGAAGAAGGGTGTACTCACCGTGGACCTGAACGATGAAGTGCAGGCCGGGGCGTGCGTGGCACACGAAGGCAAACCGGTGAATCCAAGGGTGGCCAAGCTGCTGGAGCCACCTGCGGTGGGGCTAGCGGCCTTCGGCGTGGCGGGATGAACTTGGGAGGTTTCCCAGGTCCCAGAAGCGGGACCTGGGGCACCCGATCTGTATATTGTATGATCTCGCACAAACGCACGAATAGGCACTCATTTGTTTTTCGCGGCCATGCCGCAGACACAATTCCATGGAGTAACTGACAGATGAATCCCGCTGTACTCATCGCTTCGGTTTACGTATTTGCGCTGGCCGCGTTTCTGGGCTATCAGGTCATCAGCCGCGTTCCGCCGCTGCTGCACACGCCGCTGATGTCAGCCACCAACGCCATCAGCGGCATCTCGCTGATCGGCTCGCTGGTGCTGGCCGGCAAGGCGCACTATCCTCTGTTCGCGCACATTCTTGGCTTTGTCGCGGTCACCACGGCCACCATCAACGTGGTGGGCGGATTCGGCATCACCGACCGTATGCTCAAGATGTTCGGCAAGCGCAAGGCCGCGCCCACGGCGGAGGTGGCCAAGTGAGCCTGACCTCTTATTTCATGGAAGCGACTTACCTGATCGCTTCGCTGCTCTTCATTCTCGCGCTGAAGATGATGTCGCACCCGGAGACGGCGCGCAAGGGCATGTTCCTGGCCGAGGGCGGCATGTTCGCGGCCATTGTGGGCACCTTGGTAGGCACGGAGATCGTGACCTGGAGCTGGATCATTGCGGGTCTGGCGCTGGGTTCGATCATCGGCGGCTGGATGGCGGTGACCGTGCCGATGACGGCGATGCCGCAACGGACGGCGCTCTCTCATGCCTTTGGCGCGCTGGCTGCGGCACTGGTGGGCGTGGGCGAATTCGTGGTGAAAGGCTCGGAGCTGAGCGGCATCACACGCGGCGCGCTGGGCTTTGAAGTGATGCTGGGCGCGCTGACCACCACCGGATCGCTGATCGCCGCAGGCAAGCTGCAAGGCATCATCGCAGGCAAGCCGGTGCAGTTCAAGGGACAGAACGCGGTCAATCTGCTGATCGGTCTGTCGATGATTTCCAGCTTCGTCTTCTTTTGCATTCACCCCGAAGTGATCGCGGCGTTCTACTCCATGCTGGGCCTGGCCTTCGTCTTCGGCGTGATGCTGGTGATCCCCATCGGGTCGGCGGATATGCCGGTGGTGATGTCGCTGCTGAATTCTTACGCGGGATTGGCCGCTGCCGCCACAGGCTTTGTGCTACAAAATAACGTGCTGATTATTGCCGGTACGCTGGACGGCTTCTCTGGCTTCATCCTTTCGGTGCTGATGTGCAAGGCGATGAACCGCTCCATCACCAACGTCCTGTTCGGCGGATTTGGCGCGGTGATCGCCGAGGCTTCAACGTCGAACTCTGGCGGCGTGATGCGCGAGATTTCGCTCGACGATGCGGCGATGCAACTGGCCTTCGCCAATCGCGTGATCTTTGTGCCGGGCTACGGTCTGGCGACGGCGCAGGCGCAGCACGCGGTGCGCGAGTTGGGCGAACTGCTGGAAGAGCGCGGAGTCACGGTGAAGTACGCGATTCACCCCGTCGCCGGCCGCATGCCGGGGCACATGAACGTGCTGCTGGCCGAAGCCAATGTTCCCTACTCGTCGCTGTACGAGATGGAGCAGATCAATCCGGAGTTTCCCTCGACGGACGTGGCCGTGGTCATCGGTGCCAACGACGTGGTCAATCCCGATGCGCGCGACAATCCAAACTCGCTGATCGCAGGCATGCCGATTCTGGAAGTGGACCGCGCCAAGAGCGTGATTGTGCTGAAACGCGGCCAGGGGCGCGGTTTCTCTGGCTTGGAAAACCCCCTCTTCTTCAAGCCCTGCACCAGCATGTTGTACGGAGATGCGAAGGCTACCCTCGGTCATCTGGCCCAGGCTGTCCAGCACGTCTAAGCACCTGCGGTGCGGCCAGCGGCCTTCGGCGTGGCCCGCGCCAGAAAAAAGGCGCGGGAATCGAGTTTATGCACCTTTGTAGGACGGCCTAGTCTCCCAGATTTCTGGATGAGATTTGGAAACTAGGCCAGCCTCAGCCCCACCGTTCTGCTTCCTGCCCCCCTTGCAGCCGCAGTGTCGCCGCCTCCCGCCTCCAGGGTCAGAAAATATCTCCTCCACCCCATAGGGGATGCCGCATCTCCTGAATTATCATCGTTACGGGCAGACCGCGCACCCTCCCTGCTGCCGTAATAGCCGGAGGGCTGCTGCATCGCGCGTGCTGCCGGGACCGAATGCCTTTGTCCCACACCGGTTCGGTTCAGTGGCGGATGGAATCCGGGATCGTCAGTTACCCTGATTAGTCGTGCTAACATTAGCCACTGCAACAAGATGAAGATGCTTTACTCACTGAGAGGCAAGTTTGCAACAGCACACTCGATCCACGAATCCTCTGCCAGCTCACTCCAAGCAGGATATTGCGCTTGCCGATCTCTGGACCATCATCCGCAAGAGACGCGTATTGCTGACCGGAACCACCCTTGGCCTTGCCCTTCTTGGTGCCTCCTACGGCTATCTCCGTGGCGACCGCTATACCGCCACCGGCGAACTCCAGATTACTCCCGGTTCCGCCTCGGAATTGAAGCAGTCCATCTCTTCGGTCGGCGCCGGCGCATTCAGCACTCTGGACGTGGTCATTGAGAGCGATGCCCGCATTTTGAACAGCGAAAAGCTGCTCACGATGGTCGCTACCACTCTCAAACTCAAGGACAATCCCGACTTCCTTCATGGCGCAAAGCTGAATGGAACCCTCGACGATCCACAGGTCCGTGGTGTCGTCCTGGATACTCTCCGCGCTCATCTGACCATCGCCCGCGTTCCCCGCACGCAGATGATCTCCATCTCCTATGTCAGCCGCTCCCCCAAGCTTTCCGCCGACATTGTGAACACCCTGGAAACGGAATTTATTGAAAATAATTTTGTCGCCCACTACAGCAATACCCAGCAAGTGACTAACTGGCTTACGCATCAGATAGACGATCTCCGTACGGTTGTGCAGCAGTCGCAGGATCGCATGGTTGACCTGCAGAAAAAGCTGGGAATTTCCACACTCGATCCCAATCACAGCGCGATTGTGCAAGAAATTGGAGATTTGGAGAAGAATTCGTCGGATGCAACCGAGCAGCGCGTAATTGCCGATGCTCGCTACCACATTCTTCAATCCCTGCCGCCCGATCAGGTTCAGGATGCCCCGTCCACAATCGGCTCCGAAGGGGGACAGTCGTTGCTGGGGAGTTTGCGCGCACAGCGCGCGTCAAGCGTGGCGGAGTTAGCCAAGTTACAGCCCGTTTACGGACCCAATTACCCGCAGGTAAAGCAGTTGACCGCGCAGATCCAGTCGCTGGATCGCGAAATAGCCAAACAGGAAACACGAATTGTTTCCCAGGCAAAGGATGCTTCCAGTATTGCCGAAGCTACAGCGGGCAAGGCTAAGAATTTGCTGGACACCAGAGTCAGTGAGTTATATGGTCAGCGCGATGACCTGGTGAAATATGAGTTACTGTCCCAGGAATATGAATCCAACCGCCATATGTATGAGAGCATTCTGGCCAGGCTGCGCGAGGCCGCCGTGGATTCCGGTCTGGATTCGGCAGACATCAGCGTCGTGGATTTGGCCTCGGTGCCGATTCATCCGTCCAGCACACCGCCCAAGAATCTAGGAATGGTCGGGCTGTTTTTCGGGGCGTTGTGGGGAATGGCGATCGCGCTTCTACTGGAAAGAATGGATACGCGGATGCGCGATTCCAAACATATTCAGGAACTCCTCGGATTGCCCACGCTGGCGATTATCCCTCAGACCAACTGGAAGGCGAAAGAAGCCGACCGTGGAGCCGACCCCGGTCCGGAGATATTATGGGATGCGCGCTCGGCGTTTTCCGAGTCGATTCGCGTGTTTCGCACCTCCATGCAGTTATCCAGCACGTCGCGGCAATCTCGCGTGATTGCCGTGACCAGTTGCCAGCCCGGCGAAGGTAAGTCCACAGTATCGACCAATCTGGCTGCGGCTCTGGCGCAGGGAGGAAAGAAAGTCATCCTGGTGGACACGGATATGCGCCGCCCGAGTATGTACTCGAGACTCGGACTGAGCACCAAGAAGGGACTATCAGAGTATCTGACCGGCAATGAATCGCTGAACGATGTGATTCAGACTCACCAGACACTGACGACTCTGGACCTGATTCCTTCCGGTATTACGCCGCCGCTTCCGGCTGATCTGCTCGGCTCGGAACAGATGAAGTCATTGGTCGATACGCTGCGGGAACATTATGAGTATGTCATCTTCGACACGCCTCCCGCACTGTCGGTCACCGATCCGCTCATTGTCTCTTCCCTCGCGGATGGCCTGGTGTTAGTGGTTCGCCAGGGCGTTTGCACACGCGCCATGTTATTGCGCGCCGATGAGATCTTCCGGGATGTGGATGTCAAGATATACGGCTTTGTCCTCAATGGGGTGGATGCGAGCCTTCCGGAGTATTACGGATATCTTGGGTACTATTCCTACGAATATAAAAGCTAGGTTGGCTGGATTTTTTGTCGGGCGTGGAGGGAATATGAATGTTTCGTCAAGGTCGGGAGTTTTCGCTGGTATTTTCTTGGTTTGCGGATTTTGCGTGAATAACTCGCTGGCCAATGCACAGTTTGCAGGGCCTTCCGTCTCCGCAGCTCCGCTATCTGCCGAGGCTTCTGCAGCAGGCTTAAAGCCGGAGTATATGAGCGCTAGAATTGTGCCCGGCGATACGATTTCTATCTCGACCTATGGCGTTCCCGAACTGACAACAAACGCCAAAACCGCATCAGGGTCGATAGTCGGCGCAGGTGGTGGACAGGTCGAGGGTTTCAAAGTCAATGATCTGGGCGAGGTGCAACTTCCGTATCTGGGTTCGGTAAAACTTGCTGGAATGACTCCTGCCGCGGCATCCACTTATCTGAGCAATGCTTTGAAGGACGGCGGATATCTGGTCGATCCGCAACTGAGTGTGCAAATTGCCGACTCACCGACGCACGTGATTTCTGTAGTTGGCGAAGTGCTAAAGCCTTCTCCGGTTTCCGCGGTCGGGCAGATTCGATTGCTGGATGCGGTTTCGTTTTGTGGCGGATTCACGCCCCTGGCCAGTCATGTGATAACCATCCGCAGGCCCGGATATCCTGATCCCATTATCGTGGAACTGGGAGTCGATCCAAAAACAACTACCGCCTCAGAAGTCATGTTGATGGCTGGCGATACTGTGATCGTTCCGCGCGTCGGAAACGTTTTTGTCGTCGGCGAAGTGAAGACGGAAAACGCGTATCCACTCTCAGGTAACGCGCCAATTACCGTCATGCGTGCCATTTCGCTGGCGGGCGGTTTGAAGTACGGCGCAGCGCTTTCCAAGGCGAGAATCATCCGTAGCACCACAGGCAATCAACACGTCGAGATCATGCTCGATCTCAAGAAGATCATGGACGGAAAACAGCAGGATGTGGCCCTTGCCTCCGACGATGTGCTGTACATTCCATCGAATGCCTTCAAGGCGGCGTTGGTTGGTGGAGGCGCTGGAGTTGCCACCAGCGTCCTCTACGGAGCGGCTTACGCCTACACTGCCACAAAGTAAGTGACTAATTCCAATGTGCGACTGTTGCGCCAGAGGCTTTGAGGATAAGGAATTTCGATGCAGATACTGAAGAACATCCCGCCTCTGGTGCTTTTCTCCGTTGTGTCGCTGCTTTGTATTGGAGAATTGGCATCGGGAACAGGTGTTGTCTTCGTTGCCATGGTGGCATGCATCTTATGCTGTATTGCGATCACTTACAATCTTCTCGGCGGACTGAAAAGCTTTAGCGGCCTACTTTTCACCGCGTTCTCGCTGCGAACCATCGTCGTTTCGCAATTTGTAAAGGTGCTCCAATTTGATCGCGCCGATATAAACCTGGAAGCTCCAGCGCTTACCATCCAGGTATACGCGGTGTTCTTTTTTTGCGTAATGGTTGGAGTTTTTCTCTATGGGCGGCTGCGGTTCAGTACATTCAAGCCACTGGAGTCCGTAACTCGCACCCAAACTGGCGTTCTTTACGGAATATCGCTGACCGTGGGACTGGCTGCTGCACTAGCACTCCAGATGTCACTGTCAAATGGTGCTGAGCAGGGACGCGCCTCCGCATTGCACAGTGTTAGCCTTGGACTATCCTCCCTGCTTTTATTCGCCTTGGTGATTGCTGTCGATACCCGTATTCGTGACAGCAACGGAAAACATAGTTTTAGTTTCGCTGCGTTTGTCCCCTGGTTTATGCCGATGATATTCGGACTTGTCGGCACTTCGCGCGGCAGTTTTATCGCTCCGACGATCGTCTACTTCGTGGTTTGCTTTACTCGCGGTTATCGATTCAAAATGAAACATTATCTATCGGTTGCAGTTGGGATTTTCCTTTTCTCCTATTACGTTTCCCCCTTTGAACTCTATTTGCGCGGGCTGGAAAACGATATGCCCTTCAAAGTGCGGATAGATACCATGCTTTATCTCCTCAAGACGGGGCCCAGCCACGAAGAGATCACAAGAACCAGCCTGGAATATCTTTCTTCAGGGGATCGGATTTCATATTTAGATAGCAACAAGTTGCCGATTGTGGGCCGACTGGCGTTGATCGGTCCAGACAGTCTCCTCATCAACGCCTGTTCTGGCGGCTATCATTATGGCTCGACTGCCTTGAAGATCGATCTGTTGCATAATGTTCCTTTTTTCCTACTCAAAAACAAGCCAACCACGGACTCGGCGGGATTTGTCGGTCGTATCTCTGGAGTGAATTCTGACGAAGTAGAAAACGCCGAAAGTGCCATCTCTCCGATCAGCGATTGTTATGGTTCGTTCGGGTGGACAGGCGTTGTGCTGTTTCCTCTTTTAGTGTTTCCTCTGATGTTTGTGATCTTCGATTCCATGTTCGATGCGAGCCTGCCATGGGGAACC
>Ga0209415_10002428_pt1 | contig 34853 bp, 28 predicted proteins | sample PeaSoiSIISIP2007_FD_187696 | JGI IMG/M metagenome (GOLD analysis project Ga0209415, IMG submission 187696) | Peat soil microbial communities from Weissenstadt, Germany - SII-SIP-2007 (SPAdes) (version 2) | ecosystem: Environmental > Terrestrial > Soil > Wetlands > Peat | place: Germany... | reverse complement strand
GCCTTGCGCGTTCGGAAGCCACTCTCCGTACAGCTTCTTCTCCCCGGTCGACGGGTCTCGCGTGAACGCGACGCCCGTCGCGCTCGTGTCGCCCAGGTTGCCGAACACCATCGCCTGCACGGTGCACGCCGTCCCCCAGTCGTCCGGGATCTCGTGCATCCGGCGGTAGACGACCGCGCGGTGGTTGTTCCACGACCTGAAGACCGCCTCGATCGCCTCCCACAGCTGCGCGCGGGCGTCGCTCGGGAAGTCGCGCCCGGCCTCCTTCTTGACGATGGCCTTGAACGTCGCGACGAGCGACATTAGGTCGTCGGCCGGGATGTCGGCGTCGGGAACGACGCGCTTGAGCTCCTCCGCGTTGAGGCGCGTCCGGTCGATTCCCTTCGCGGTCGCCGCGCCCGCGCGCGCGACGTCGAGGGCGGCGTCGAACGGCTCGCGCGGCAGGCCGAGCGCGATGCCCGCGTGCATTGCGACGAACCGCCGGTAGGCGTCGAACGCGAACCGGGGGCTCGTCGCCGCCGCGAGTCCCTCGGCGACCGCGTCGCTCAGGCCCAGGTTGAGGATCGTGTCCATCATCCCCGGCATCGAGGCGCGCCCGCCCGATCGGACGCTCACGAGCAGCGGCGCCCTGGCGTCCCCGAGCCGAGCCCCCATCGACTTCTCCAGCCGAGCGAGCGCCGCGTCCACGTCGGCGCGCACCTCCTCGGGGATCCGTCCGGATCGCGCGAAGGCGTTGCAGACGTCCGTCGAGATCGTGAAGCCCGGAGGAACGGGGAGGCCAAGCGCCGTCATCTCGGCCAGGCCGGCGCCCTTTCCGCCGAGGATGTCCCGACGCCTTGGGTCGCCCTCGGCCTGGCCGTCGCCGAAGAAGAAGACGCTCTTTGCCATGCCGGCGGCGACTCTAGCAGCCCGCGGGCTCACTCAGCAGCGACGGGCGTTCGCTCCTCGCGAGCCAGTTCGACGACCCGGTTGTCGGCGTCCACGTGGACGACGCGCGGCCGGTGCGCGGCGGCCTCCTCCTCGTTCATCCAGCCGTAGGCCGCGATGATCACGAGGTCCCCCTTCGCGACGAGGTGAGCGGCGGCGCCGTTGATTCCGACCTCTCCTCGGCCCCTCGCGCCGGGGATGACGTACGTCGACAGCCGGGCGCCGTTGGTCACGTCGTAGATGTCGACCTTCTCGTTCTCGAGGAAGCCCGCGGCCTCCATCAGAGCGGCGTCGATCGTGATTGACCCGACGTAGTCGATGTCCGCGCGCGTGACCGTGGCGCGGTGAACCTTGCCCAGCAGAAACTGGCGTTGCACGTGGACCTCCGGTCGGGGCCGCACCTTCGCGATACCCGCCAGTAGGAATCATGGCGCCGCCCGGGGCGCCGGTCAATGGCGATGGCGCGCCTCAGCCGAGCTTCGAGAAATCCGCGAGCGACAGCATCGCGCGCGCGCCGTACGCCAGCGTCTCGAGGCGGATCTTGGTGAGCTTGTCCTCGGGATCGTTCACGAGCGTCTCGACGAAGATGCGATCCAGCTCGATCGCCACGCGCCCCATGCTCACGAGCGCGTCGCGCATCGCGCTCTCGGTCGTCAGTCGCTGCGTCGCCTCGGAGAGGCCGCGCACCAGCCCCTGGATGGCGACGTCGTCCCTCTTGGCGCTGGCTCGAAACGCGCTCTCGGGGTGGAGCACGGGCTGCGCTTCCCGGCTGATGCCGCCGAGGCGCTTGGCCACGATCCTCGCCTTGTCGAGCCAGGGCTCCTTCGCGTCGACGACCGCCTGCAGGGCGCGGGCACGCGCCTGCACGGCGACGACGCTGCCAAGCGCCGCGAGGCCCGTCCCCGACATGACCGCGTCCGCGACCGCGCCGCTCGTCGCGCTCGCGAGCAGCCCGCGGAGGCGCTCGGTCGCGAACTCCTCGATCCGGGCGATCGTCTCGACCCTGGAGAGGTCGAGCTTCTTGCCCTCGAGGCCGTCGTACGCGACCCCCACGATCTCCGGGAACGCGAGCGACGCGTACCCGCGGTCGAGCATCGTGCGCAGCGCGGCGATGCACGCGCGGCGCAGTGCGAAGGGGTCCGCCGCGCCGGTGGGCGCGAGGCCGATGGCGAAGCAGCCGGCCAGCGTGTCGAAGCGATCGGCGAGGGCGACCACCGCGGCGACGTCCCCGGGCGCGACGTCGTCGTGGGCGCCGGTCGGCTTGTAGTGGTCGCGGACGGCGTCGGCCACCTCTTGCGCCTCCCCCTGCGCCAGCGCGTACGCGCGGCCCATGTGCCCCTGGAGCTCCGGGAACTCGCCGACCATGAGCGTCACCAGGTCGCACTTGCAGAGGCGAGCCGCCCGGTCGACCTCGGCGATCCGCGTGCCGGCGACGCCGAGCATCTCGGCGATGCGCTCGGCGAGCCTCACGATGCGGTCGACCTTCTCGCGCACGGTGCCGAGCCGGTTGTGAAAGACGATGCCGCCGAGCCTGTCGAGGCGCGCGTCGAGCGGGGCCTTCAGGTCTTCTCCCCAGAAGAAGCGCGCGTCGGCCAGGCGCGCGCGCATCACGCGGTCCGTCCCCTTGGTCACGAGGTCGGGGCGATTCGCGGTGTTCACGACCGCGAGGTAGTGGGGCAAGAGCTCGTCCTCGCTCTTCTGGACGCAGAAGTACTTCTGGTGCCCCCGCGCCACCGCCCGGATGACCGCGGCGGGCAGCTCGAGGAACGCGCGGTCGAACGAGCCCGTCACCACGTAAGGCTCCTCCACGAGCGACGCGTTCTCGTCGACGAGCATCGGCTCCTGGTCGTACGAGCCGTTCGCCGCTCGCGCGGCCGCGGCGACGCGGTCCACCATCGTGCGCCGCCGCTCGTCCCGGTCGACGAGCACGTGCCGCTCGCGCAGCTGCTCGACGTAGGTGTCCGCGCTCTTCACGTCGAACTCGTCGGGCGCGAGGAACCGGTGGCCGCGCGATCGGCGGCCGGCCTTGACCCCCGCGAAGGCGGTGCCGATCGCCTCGTCGCCCAGGAGCGCCACGATCCACTGCACGGGGCGCCCGAAGGTCGCGTCGAGGTCCGCCCAGCGCATCGACTTGCGGAAGGGGATCGCGGCGCAGACGACCGGGAGAACGGCGCCGAGCAGATCCATCGCGGGGCGTCCCTCTTCGACGCGGCGTCCGACGACGTAGCGCCCCGGCTTCTGCCTCGGCCCGGCCGGCTTGTCGACCACCGCGAGCGCCCCGACGCCCAGGCCCAGCTTCTGGGCGAAGGCCTCGGCGGCCTTCGTCGGTTTCCCGTCCTTGAAGGCAGCGGTCTCCGGGGGGCCGATGACCTCCTCGTCGAGATCGAGCTGGCGCGTGTGGACGTCGCGCACCACCACGGCGAGGCGCCTGGGCGTCCCGAGCGCGTGCACCTCGCCGTGCGACAGGCGGGATTTCGCGAGCTCGTCGGCGACGATCTTCGGCAGCGCGGCGAGCGCGGCGTCGACGAACGAGGAGGGGAGCTCCTCGGTGCCGATCTCGAGAAGGAGCGGGAGGGATGCCGGCATCGGGGAGGAGAACACTTAGTGCGGAAGGGCCGCGCGGTCGAGGTCGCGTTACGTTGCTCGGGACATGCCCCCCGCGTATCTCTTCGAGCCCATCGGCGTCGCGCGGTCTCCCTTCGACGAGCGGGCCGCCGCGCCGCGCCAGGCCTCGGTGGGGCCGGACGTCGCCGGCCGCATCGAGCTCTTCGCGGGGAAGGGATACGAGCACGCGCTCGAGGGCCTCGGCGCGTGGGAGTACGCGTGGGTGATCTTCGTCTTCCACAGGAACGTCGAGCAAGGGCGGGGATGGAAGGCGAAGGTCCTGCCGCCTCGCGCGGAGACCAGGCAGGGCGTCTTCGCGACGCGCTCGCCGCACCGACCGAACCCGATCGGGATGAGCGCGGTCCTCGTCGACCGCGTGGAGGATCTGGTCGTGCACGTGCGAGGACTCGATCTGCTGGACGGAACGCCCGTGCTCGACATCAAGCCGTACGTCGCCTACGCCGACTCGCGCCCCGGTGCGCGCGCGGGCTGGCTCGAGGCGCGAGACCCCGCCGCGCGATGGGACGTCCAGTTCGGCAGCGAGGCGAGCGCGGAGCTCGAGTGGCTCCGCGGCAGGGGCGTCGATCTCGGGGAAGCGATCGGCTCGGTGCTGGCGCTCGGTCCCCAGCCCCACCCGTACCGGCGCATCCGCAAGCGAGAGGGCGGCATGCGCCTGGCGCTCAAGGAGTGGCGGGTGGATTTCGCGGTCGCCGGCAGGCGGATCGACGTCCAGCGGATCCGGACGGGGTACCGCGCGAAGGAGCTCGCCACGTCGGCCGAGAGCGGCCTCGAGGTGCACCGGGACTTCGTCGCGCGGTTCGGCGGGTGAAATGGCGAAACCCGGGTCGCGCCGCCCGTTCCGGCGGCGCGCCCGGGTCTCTTGTTGTCGTCACCTCACCTCCGGGTTACGGCGTGCGAGGCGCAGCCGCGACGCTCGTGCCCGGTGAAGGGGCACTCGCGGCGGGGCTCGTCGCGACGGGCGCGGGGGCCGTCGGAGAGGTGGAGTCGACGATCGTGGTGATCGTCCCCTTCACGCTCTTCTTTTGCACCTTGCCCATCGTGTGCCGCGCAGCGCGTGTTGCCTTGCGCTTCGCGGCGGCCGCGGCCTTCTGAGCGACCGTCAGCGGCGCCCTTGCCTTCTTCGGCGCGAGGCCGAAGTCGGCGAGGACGTCGGGCGAGTTGCCGAAGGAAGCCTTCACGAACGCCACGAACGCATCCATCTGGGTGCGCAGTGACGGCGCTTGGGCTTGCTCGTCGGCGAGCTTCGCCTTGGTCGCGGCCCTTGCAGCGTCGACCGCCGATCGCAGGTCGGAGAGCGTCTGGAGAGACGCCTCGATCTGCGCCGGAGTGAACGTGCCACCCCCGAACGTCAGCGAGCTGACGTTCGAGAAGTGCTTCTTCGTCCCCGCGAGAAGCTGCCCCGCGAGGGCGACTACCGTGTTCTTCGTCGTTGCCATTTGACCATTTTCCTCCTTTCTGAATCTGTCCAATCGATCCACGGGCCTCCGCAGCCGGGCACCATGCTCGGTCTTGCATCCTCCTCGAATGGACGTCGCGATCGGAGGGGCCGGGGTTGGAAATTATTTTGGAGAAATCGTCCGGGCGGAGGGCTCTGGCGCCTTAGCCGCCGCCGCTCGTCATTGCACGCAGCACACGGTCCGTTCGAAGCCCGTCGTCGACGTGGACCCAGAGCTCGTCGCGCCCGGCGTGCACGCGGTGCCGCTAGGCGCGGAGATCTCGGCGTGATCGTAGGTGAGGTCCTTCTGGCATCCGCCGGAAACCGCGTAGAGCGAGCTGCATCCCCCGCTGCCGAAGCCGACCACCGAGCTGCAGCTCAAGCCCAGATCGCAGCTGCAAGCGCAGCTGCGGCCCGTGTCGTCGTAGCCCGTGTAAAAGGGAGTGGTGTTCAGCGTCGAGTAGCCCGCGACGGTGCACGCGACCTGATCGCCCGTCGCCAGCACGCAGTGGTTGGCCGCCGCGGGCGCGCACACTTGCCCCGACGCGCAGCCGGTTCCGAACGCGCTGGCGGCGCAGAAAGCATCCGTGGTGGACCACGTCGGGGCGTTGTCGATGGGACTGCCGCCCGTCGTGGGATTGCAGGTGGCGCTGAGGGTCGGTGCGTTGACCTGGTACCACGTGGTCGAGCTCAGCGCGCCGAAGCTCATGCACCCGCTCGCGGAGGTCCCGCTGAACACGCTGGTGCCGATGCCGAGGTTGCAGTCCGTGGAGGTCCCACCCTTGGAGACGAGGCTGGCGCTGCAGGTCGCCGAGCCGTTCAGTCCGTTGACGCAGGAGCAGGTGCCGCCCGCGCAGGAGCCGGCGTTCAACCCGGCGTAGAGGGGGGTCGCGGTCGGATACGCCGCCGGGCAGGTCGCGGTCGTCGACAGGATGCCCGCGGTCGCGCTGCCCGGACTGGGCACGCACTGGGCGACGGGGCTGGCGCCGCCGGTGCACTGGGGGTCGGCGCAGTCGACCAGCCCGTCGCAGTTGTCGTCCACGCCGTTGAAGCAGTTCTCGACGGCGGCGTTGCAGGTGCACGCGGCCGACCCGGCGCTTCCGGTGCAGCTCTGGTTCGGCTTCGGGCACGCCGCCGGCGTCCCGTACGCCCAGCAGCCGTTGCCGCCCTGCGTGCACGTGGCGAGGCCGCCGGACACGCACGCCGTCTGCCCTTGCGAGCAGCTGCTCGAGCACGTGAGCGAGCACGCGGCGCTCGGCGGCGTCCCCGAGCACGACTCGGAGCTCGGGCATGGCGCCGTGGAGTGCACGTACGGACAGCCGTTGCCGTCGACCGTGCACGTCGCCAGCGTTTGCCCGTCCTGGCAGGCGGCGCCCGCCCCGGTGCAGATCGACGGGACGCACGCGCACGCCGAGGCGCTGCCCGTACCGGTGCACGCCTGGTTCGGCCCGCAGCTCGTCGAGGTCGTCCACTGCGCGCAGCCGCTCGGCTGCATCGTGCATGTCTGCACCGCGCCGCCGCCGGTCGCGCACTGCACGGCGCCCTGCGTGCATCCGTTCGTACAAGCGCCGCCATCGCCGCTGGCGTCCGCCTGCGACGTTCCGTCCGGGCTCGCGCCGGCGTCGGCCAGCGTCGCGTCCTGCCCGCCATCTGCTCCCGTCTCCGTCGCGGCGTCGCTTCCGCCCTCGGCGGCGACGGTGACGTCCGCGCCGGAGTCCGTCCCGCCTCCTTCCGCGGTGGCGTCGGGGGAGCCGCCGTCTGGCGCAAGCTGATGATCCTCGATGCCCAGGATGGTGCCGCATCCAACGAGGGCGACGACCCCGAGGAGAGCTGAAAGACGCATGCTCTGCATCACCACGTGCCCTTCAGTTGAACCGCGCCGGGGCCAATGCCGATTTGCGCCGTCGCGCCGCTGCTTGCCTGGGGCTTTGCCGTGAACCAGAGCGTGGCCGCGCCGGCGAGAGCCACGCCGCCGACGACGAAGGCGACCGTGGAGACGTTCGCGGCGCTCTTGGCGTCGCTCCACTTGTTCACGCCATCCTGCGTGGAGCACAGGTCCGGGCAGGCGCTCTGGGCGTCGCTCTTCTTGGAGATCGCGATGAGCCCGAACGCCGTCCCGAGGCCCACCCCGACGACGCCGGCGCCTCCGGCCACGATGGCGAGGACTTTCTGGGTACCGAGACCCGAGGCAGTCTCGGCCGGTGGCGTGTAAGGCTGTGCCCCTGCGCCCTGGGGGGAACCGGCAGGGGTCCCCGCGGCTCCCAGCGTGATGCGCTCCCGCCGGTCCTTCTCGCCCTCCCGGAGGACGAGCTTCTTCTGCGAGGTCGGCTGCCCGGCCGTCTCGAAGGTGAACGTGTGCTCGCCGGGGTCGACGGCGAGCGGTGTTCCCGCCAGGCGGTCGGCCAGGGGCAGCCCGTCCACGGTGACCTTGACGGCGCCGAGGTCGTTGCCAGCGCCGTCCTTGGCCTCGAAGATGATGGTTGGCTGCGCCCTCTCCAGGTCATCGAGTCGCTTCGTGCAGTCGTCCCGGACGATCGACGGGCAGGAGGCATCGGCACACTGGCGAAGCTGCTCCCTCGCGGCGGACATCTTTCCTTCGCGACGAAGCTCTTGCCCGTTCGTGTTGGCCTCGATGCACTGGGCCTTGGTCATGTCGGCCAGCGCGGAGGTCGGCGAAAGCGCCGTCACGATCGCCACCGATGCCGCAAGAGAAAGAGCGCCGTCTCGTCGGGTCATAGGCACTCCGGCTTGAAGACGCGATTGCCCTTTGCGTCGAAGAAGTACGGCGGGTCGCACTTGGCGGCGGTCGTCGTCGGCTTGGGGGGTACGGCGGGAGCCGGCGCCACGGTGGGTGCGGCAGGCGCCAGGGAGAGGACCGGGGCGGAGATGGGGGGCTTCTTCGTCGCGACGGCGGCCGTCGGCGCGACGGCCGTGGCGGGCGCAGCCTGGGGCGGTGCCGGCGGCAGGTCGACCGTCTGGCTTGCGACCGCCTTGGCAGGCTCGACCGGCGGAGGTTGCGCAGGAGGCCGAGGCGGCGCCTGCGGGATGACCACCGGGCTCGCAGCTTGGGCCGCCGCCGCCTGGGCGGCGTCATGGTGCGCGGGTCCGCGTCTGAACATCACCACCGTGCCGACGAGCGCGAACAGCACGACCGCACCCGCGACCCCTGCCCCCACGACCGCTTTCTTGCCCCGCGTCGAACCAACCGTGGTCCGTCCCACCGGGGGAAGCGTGCCGGCGGACGCCGGCGTGGGATCGACCTGCGGCGACGGGGGCACGGCCAGCGCGCTCTCCGACAGCCCCGCCGCCTGGATGATCCCCGAGATTCGCTCGACCGACGACTTGGCTCGCTTCGGAGCGAAGGGCAGGAGGGCGAGGGCCAGCTGCGCCACGTTGCGGTACCGCTGGGGACGGTCCTTCTCCAGGCACTTGCCGACGATGGCCTCGAGCTCGATCGGCACGTCGGGGCGGAAGCCACGAATCGAGGGCAGCGGCTCGTTGTTGACCTTGATGGCCAGCTCCGTCACCGACTCCGCCACGAACGCCGGGCGTCCCACCATCAGCTCGAAGAGGATCGCGCCGAGCGCCCAGATGTCCGTCTGGGCGTCGACGTCCTTGGAAGAGCGCATTTGCTCGGGAGACATGTAGAGGGGCGTTCCCATCAGGGCGGAGGTCCGGGTCATCGCCACACCGGCGGCCGTGGCGTCGGACATCTTCGAGATGCCGAAGTCGAGCACCTTGATGGAGAGTTGCCCGTCCGACCGCCTGACGCAGAACAGGTTCGCGGGCTTCAGGTCCCGGTGGACGATCCCGAGCGCGTGCGCATCGGCCACGGCAACGCACGCCTGGAGGACGAACTCGACTGCCTGCTCGATCGGCAGGGGCCCCCGCTGCTTGATCCAGTCGGCGAGGTCTCCGCCCTCGAGGTACTCCATGACCATGTACGGGGCTCCGTTCGGGAGCGTGCCCACGTCGGTCACACGAGCCACGTGCTCGCTCTTGATCTTCACCGCCGCTCGCGCCTCGCGGGCGAAGCGAGCCACCGACTCGCTGTTGCCGAGCGCCTCGGGCAAGAGGAACTTGAGCGCTACCTTCTCGTCGAGCTGGATGTGATGGGCGGCGACGACGACCCCCATGCCGCCGATACCGAGCACGCGCTCGACCCTGTACTTGCCCGCGAGGATGTCCCCCTCGCTTACTCCGGCCGCTGAGTTGGACTCCCCATGCACCGGATTGGCCTTCGTATAGGAAACAGCAGTGCTCGGGGGCGGTCAAGGGGACGAGCGGAGGGATGCCCCATTCGCCGGATTGTCGGGCGTCACCAGGCGCCGGTCGGCGACACGTTGCGCGCGCGGTTTGCGTGCGGCATCGTGGGGGACGGAGGCATCGATTCATGGCCACCATCGCCCCGCGGTCGAAGCTCTTTCACACGATCGTCGTCGTCGGCCTGTCGACGGCCTCGGCGGGGTGCGGCGGGTCGGAACAGGTCGCGGCGGGCAAGGAAGCCGGAGCGGATGCGCCCGCGCAGGACGCTGCGGACGCCGGCGCGGAGGATGCGCCGGTGGAGGCCAGCTTGGTGTTCGCGGGGACGGACGCTTCGGGGGACGCGGGCATCTCGGCTCGCCGAGGCGACGCCGGCGACGCCGGCGACGCCGGCGACGCGGCCCTCGATTGCGGCCCCGCGAGCTACCCGGGTCCGGAGGGCGGGTGCTGGCCCATGTTCATCTGATGCCGCGCGGCGATCCCGCGATGGACACCGACGACACGATCGCTCGCCTCGATCCGGAGACTCGCACGTTCGTCGCCGCGACGGCGGCGCGCCGAGCGGCGCTCGAGCTGCGCGGCGCCGCTGCCTTCACCGCGGTCACCCAGGCGCTGATCGACCTGCGCGCCGACCCGCGGATCGTCGAGCTGGCCGCGCGCGCGATCGCCGAGGAGATGGATCACTCCGGCATCTACCTGTCGGTCGCGCGCGCGTACGGCCCGGGCGAGGTGCCTGCGCCGCGGCCGGAGCCCATCGACGTCCCCGCGTATCCGGGCATCGGAGCCGACGGAGAACGCCTGCTGCGGGTGGTCGGCATGTGCTCGATCAACGAGACGATGGCCTGCAGCTTCCTCGAGCTGTGCCTCGACGGCGCGACCGCTCCGCTCGTGAGGGCGGGGCTGCGCAGCGTGCTCGCGGACGAGATCCGGCACGCGCGGATCGGATGGGCGTATCTCGGGTCGGCCGACGTCGGCGACGCCGAGCGTCGCCTCGTCTCCGAGTGGCTGCTGCCGCTGCTCCGCGCGCAGTGGCGGGGCTGGCGCGATCAGATCGCCACTCTCCCCGCGGGCGAGCGCGTGGGGCACGGGTGCCCCTCGGGGCAGGCCATCGAGCGCGCGGCGAGAGCCTCGGTGCGCGACCTGGTGCTTCCAGGATTTGCGCGCGCGGGGGTCGACGTGGTCGAGGCGATGCAGTGGTTCGAGCGCTCGTCCGATTGACCGGGGTGCGAGCTTCGGCGGGAGCCTTGGTCGTCGCGGCCCCGGTCGCCGGCTTCGCCCCCGCGTTGGCACGTGCTATCATGTGCGATCCGATGGCTCGCGTGGGGAGGTGCGCGGCGGTCTGCACGTTGCTGGCGGCCTGCGCCTCCCGGGCGCCGGGCTCTTTGCCGTCGTCCGACGCGTCCGCGCCGACGGCGATCGACGCGGGAGCGACGATCGACGTGGCGGTGGGCCCCGACCTCCACCTGGACCTCGACGCGCAGGCGCCGCCCGTGGACGCGATGGCGTCGTCGGTGCCCGCCTGCCCCGACGGCGGGCACACCACGATCTCGGGCACCGCCTTCGCGCCCAACGGCACGCTGCCGCTCTACAACGCGATCGTCTACACGCCCTCCGAGCCCTTGCAGCCGCTCGACCACGGCGCGACCTGCGAGCAGTGCGGCGCGCTCAACTCCGCGAAGGCGTCGACGACGACGCTGAGCGACGCGCACGGGCATTTCGTGCTCGTCGATCCGCCGACGGGGCCGGGCGTCCGCCTCGCCGTCCAGGTCGGCAAGTGGAGGCGGGAGGTCGTCCTGCCGAACGTCACGGCGTGCGTCGACAATCCGCTCTACGACGCGGACTACACGCGGCTTCCCACCACCCGGACCGAGGGCGAGATGCCGCGCATCGCCGTCACGACGGGCGGGGCCGATCACATCGCGTGCATGCTGCCCAAGATCGGCGTCGACAGCTCCGAGTTCGGGGTCGACGGGACGACCGCCGTGACCTTCTACGCGGGCGGCGGCGGCTCCGGGCCGCCCGGCATCCGGCCGGCGCAGACGCTGTGGAACGACGCGAGCGCGATGATGCAGTACGACATGCTCGTCTTCTCGTGCGAGGGTAGCGAAGAGATCGGCCCGCTCGACGCCGGGCTGGGCGGCTACGGGACGAAGAACAGCGCGTCGTTCGCGGCGATGACCGCGTACCTCGCCGCGGGCGGCCGAATCTTCGGAACGGACTTCATGTACACCGTCTGGAAGGACAGCTCCGATCCCAACCTCGCCGACGCCGCCACGATCCCCGGCGGCGCGCCTTCCGGCGCCGACCTCATCGACATCGATACATCCTTCCCGAAGGGCAAGGCCCTGGCCGACTGGCTGTCGTGGCTCTATCCCGCTCAGGCGTACGGCACCGCGACCCTCGACGTCGTCTACGACAACGTCCGCGCGGCGAATCCGGCCGAGACCCAGGTCTGGGGACGCAGCGCGGACGGCCTGGGCCACCCGCGCTTCATGACCGTCAACACGCCGGCCGGCGCGCCCATCGCCCAGCAGTGCGGCAAGGCGGTGCACCTCGACGCGCACGTGAACCAGATGGACTCGGTGAGCTCGACGTACCCGGCAGGCTGCACCAGCCCGTTCAGCGCCGCGGAGAAGGCGTTCGCGTTCTTCTTCTTCGATCTGGCGTCGTGCATCCAGATCGAGAGCGCGCCGCCCCAGCCGCCGCCGCCAACGAAGCCACCCCCGATGTGATTCAGTCGACGACGTGATGCGAGAACAGGGTCGCCTGGAGGGAACGCCATGAAAGTCCGTTGGTATCTCGTGATGTCCGGGGCTGCGCCCTGGTTTGCAATAGCCGCGGCCGCCTGCGGCTCGCACAACCAGATCGACACGGGAGGGGGAACGAGCGGTTCCGGCGAATCTTGCACCCGCACCTTCGATTGCAAGAGCCCCTTCGTCTGCATCGACGGGGTCTGCGGGGCCGCGCTGAACAGCGGCGGTGACGCGAGCGCCGGCGAGGGCGGGGGCGGCGCCGGAAGCGTCGGCGGACCGCGTCTCGGGCAGGTCAACGAATCGTGCCAGACGACGATGGACTGTCAGGCCCCCCTCGAGTGCATCAAGAACGCCTGCGCCCCTGCCTCCTTCGGCCTCACGGCGACGGGCAAATCGTGCACCGGCGAGTGCACCACGGCGGCGGACTGCTGCGAGCTTCCGGTGGACTTCTCCGCGAACATCGTCGGCGGCTACGTCTACCCGCCGGACGGCGGACTGCCCTCGTACCAGGCGGGGCTGAGCGGCTACGTCCGCTGCGAGGACCTGCTCGGCTACCTCGGCGGAAAGGCCTCGATCTGCACGACGAGCGGCGTGACCTCGGGCCAGTCGCAGGCCTGCTTCGACTACGCGACGTACTGCCAGTGCTCGCCCAGCCCGTGGGCGTGCACGAACAACGCCTGCGTGTACACGGCCCCGTGCACCAGCACCTCTTCGAGGGCGGCCATCGGCGCTTGCCCGAGCGAGACGCGGACGGGGCGCGCGCTGAGCACCATGTGCAACATCGCGGGCTCGGCGACCGCGGGGAGTTGCCAGGCGGGCTGCGTCGCGGACTCGGACTGCTCGGGGAAGGTCCCGACGGGCGCCCTGACGCAGCAGGCCTGCAGCGGCGCCGACGCGGGGGCGACCGATTGCACTTGTTACCAGTCCGCCTGCTACTTCAAGTGCAGCAAGGACATCGATTGCGCGTCGGGGTTCGCGTGCGACACGACGACGAGCCTGTGCAAGGCGGCAGGCTGCACGACCGACGCCGACTGCGTCGAATCGACGGGCAGCCCCCGGTCGCAATGCATGTCGGGCGTCTGCAAGACGTCCTGCGCGAGCGACCCGGAGTGCGCCCCGCCGTCCACGATCTGCTCCAGCGGTTTCTGCGCGCCGGCCGGCTGCTCGTCGAACGCCGATTGCACGGGGAGCGGCGCGCACCTGTTCTGCGTACCGGCGGTGGCGACGACGTACACGTCCGCGGTCACCGATTGAATCGGTGTGTCCCCGCTCCCCGGCCAGCCGGCGGTGGTACTCTCCGTGGCCATGGAGCTGACACGTCTCGGTCGCACGGGCCTGAAGGTGAGCCGCATCTGCCTGGGCACGATGAACTTCGGGCCCCAGACGGAGGAGGCCGCCGCGCACGCCATCATGGACCGCGCGCTACAGGTCGGGATCAACTTCTTCGACACCGCGAACGTCTACGGCTGGGGCGAGAACAAGGGGCGGACCGAGCAGATCATCGGCAACTGGCTCGCCCAGGGCGGCGGGCGGCGCGACCGGATCGTGCTCGCCACCAAGGTCTACGGCGCGATGTACGACGGCATCCCGAACGGCGGTCGCCTTAGCGCCTACCACATCCGCCGGGCGTGCGACGACAGCCTGCGACGCCTGCAGACCGACCGCATCGACCTCTACCAGATGCACCACATCGACCGGGACACACCGTGGGACGAGGTATGGCAGGCCATGGAGATCCTCGTCCGGCAGGGCAAGGTGCTCTACGTCGGCAGCAGCAACTTTGCCGCGTGGAACATCGTGCAGTCGATCGAGGCCGCCCGGCAAAGGCACCTGCTCGGGCTCGTGTCCGAGCAGAGCCTGTACAACCTGGTGGCGCGCACCGTGGAGCTCGAGGTCGTGCCGGCGTGCCGCGCGTACGGCGTCGGCCTCATCCCGTGGTCGCCGCTCGCCGGGGGCCTGCTCGGAGGGGTGCTCGCCAAGGCGGCGACGGGCAGGAGGGCCAACGAGCGCATCCAGAAGCTCGTCGTCAAGCACCGCCCTCAGCTCGAGGCCTACGAGAAGCTCTGCACCGAGATGGGGCAGAAGCCGGCCAACGTGGGCCTGGCGTGGCTGCTGAACATGCCGGGGGTGACGGCGCCCATCGTCGGGCCACGCACCGTGGAACAGCTCGACGACGCCGTGGCCGCCGAGAAGATGAAGCTCGACGCCGACGCGATGAAGAAGCTCGACGTCATCTGGCCGGGACCCGGCGGACAGGCGCCCGACGCGTACGCGTGGTGATGCCGGAGCGACGAGAATCCGTCGTCATCAAACGGTTGCCGTCCCTTCTCGGCGCCGTTACGAGCCTCGCGCAGGATACCTTTCGGACGAGCATCGATCGTCAGTATGCTTGGGCGACCTCACATGCAGCCGGCGAAAGACGCTGCCCCGGCGCACGCGTACGGCGAGCGACACGTCGGATGGCTCCGGACGATCCTCCGCGACAACCTGCTCTCCGTCGTCTTCCAGCCGATCGTCAACCTACTCACGGGCGACGTCTTCGTCTACGAGGCACTCGGCCGCATGCCGCTCGCGCTGGCGGGCGAGCCGGACTACGCGCCCCTCGGTCCTCTCGACTGGCTCGACGTCGCGCAGAGCTGCGGGCTCCTGCTCGAGCTCGACCGCGGGTGGCGGCGCCGCGCCGTCGAAGAGGTCGCCCGTAACCATGCGGGGAACAACACGTCCTTCGCCCTCAACGTCGACCCGCGCATCCTCGACGACCCCGGGTTCGGTGCCGGCTACACGCGCGACATCATCGAGCGCGCACAGCTCTCGTCGACCCGCTTCGTCCTCGAGCTCACCGAGTCGGGCGCCCACCTCGGCGATGGCCGGCTGCACGAGATCCTGTCGCACTACGCCGCCCAGGGCTTTCGCATTGCGCTCGACGACCTCGGGACCGGCTATGCCTCGCTAAGCGCGCTCCTGCACCTCCGCCCGCACGTCCTCAAGCTCGACAAGGATGTCGTCGTCGGGCTCGCCGCGGATCCCATTCGCCTCAACCTCGTTCGCGCGCTCGCCGACTTCGCGCGTCGCTCGGGCATGCAGTTCATCGCCGAGGGCATCGAGACGGAGGCCGACCTGATCGGGCTGCTCCGCGCCGGCGTCGTGTTCGGACAGGGGTTCTTCATCGCGCGGCCCGCCCCGGAGCCGAAGCCGCCGGCGGCGGAAATTCGCGTTTGCCTTCGGGCCCGCGCCGCCGAGGTCGAGCGTACGCGCTTCCACTCGACCGGCACGCGCTGCATCGCGGACATCGCCAGCGAGCACCCCTTCCTGTCCGCTTCCCTGCGGGGCAAGGAGGTCGAGCGCCGCTTCCGCGCCCAGCCCCTCACGGACGGCTTCCCGATCCTGGACGATGCCGGAGCAGTGATCGGGCTCATCATGCGCCAGCGCTTCCTGAGCACGATCTCGGGCGCCTTCGGCTACGCGCTGTACGGCGATCGCGAAGTCCGCGAGATCATGGACACGCAGCCGCTCCGCGTGGACGCCGGCGCGACCATCGAGCATGTCTCGCGTCTGGCGACGACGCGTCCCGAGACCAGCCGCTACGACCTCATCGTGGTCGAGCGAGGGTCGCGCTACCTCGGGGTGGTCACGCTTTACGCCCTGCTCGCGACCACGACGGAGCTCGAGGTCGAGCACGCTGCATACGCGTCGCCGCTCACCGGGCTCCCCGGCAACGTCGTCATCGAGCACGAGATCAGGAGCGCGCTCGGGGCGCCGCCCGAGCGCGGACTGCCGTTCTTCATTTACGGCGACCTCGACAACTTCAAGGCCTATAACGACGTCTACGGCTTCCCCGCGGGCGACGAGGTCCTCCGCCTGGTAGCCCGCGTCCTCGACGAGTGCTTCTCCCCTCCCGAGTTCGAAAGCGCGTTTCTCGGTCACGTCGGTGGTGACGACTTCATCGTCGTCGTCCACGCCAACGACGAGGGTCCCGTGGAGGGGGCGTGCGCGCGCGTCGCGTCGAGGTTCGACGCCGAGGTCCGCGCGCTCTACGCCCCGAGCGACGTCGAGCGAGGGGGCATCGTCACCACTGACCGTCGCGGAAACGCGATCACATACCCGGTCATGGGGCTCTCGATGGCGATCGTGACCTCGGCCGACGTCAGCGCACGCGACGTGCACGAGGTCGGCCGCGTCGCTGCCGATCTCAAGAAGCGAGCGAAGACGGAGGCGATGCGGCGCGGCGGCGCGAGCGGCTGGGTCCGCGAGCGCAGACAATCCCAAGCTCACGGGCGAGTCGACGCCCCGTCTCCCGTATCCGTCGGCGGCCTCGCCCCCCGCGACCGCTGAAGTTGCGCCGAATTTGGCGGCTCGAAACCGGGCCGAAAAGGGTCTCGCGCTACAAGGCGGCTCAAGGGGTGGGAGGCCCGAGGGGTGGGAGTCTTGGACGTGCTTTCGCATGACGGCGCGGCGATTGACACGCTGACGCCGGCCGAGCGCGAGGTCGCGGCGCTTGCGGCGACCGGTCTGAGCAACCTGGCCATCGCGACGTGCACGGGCAAGGCAGTTCGCACGGTGGCCAATCAGATGGCGTCGATCTTCGGCAAGCTCCGCGTGGGATCGCGTCGCGATCTGGCGGCCGTCGTGCCCCCTGCCAACTACATTGACATCATGCGATGCGACACTAAATAATGTCCAATGGAGATGGTCACGGACTTCGCGCCGCGCCGCCCCCTCGAGTGGCGGCTCGCGTTCAGGGCGCTCGCGGGCCTCGGGCGGGACACGACGCGCACCGATCACGTCTTCACGATCATCTCGGCGCTCTCGGGCAACACGCTCGAGCGCACCTACCAGGCGCTCAAGAGGACGGCGCACGGACGGCGCCTGCTGCGCGAGCGGCCGGACCTGATGGCCCTGCTCTCGGACACCGAGTGGTTGAGGGGCCTCCCCGAGGGGAGCCTCGGGCGGGAGTACGTGAGGTTCATGGCGGAGGGGAAGCTCTCGGCCGGGGGCCTTGTGGACGCGCAGGTCGCCGGCCTCGATCCGAACCGGGATCTCGACCTCGATCCCGCGCGCCGCTACGTCGCGGACAGGCTGCGCGACATGCACGACCTGTGGCACGTGCTGACCGGCTACGGCTGCGACGACACGGGCGAGATCGCGAACCTCTGGTTCTCGGTCGGTCAGTTCGCCAACCCGGGGATGGCGTTCATCGCGCTCTTCGGGATGGTGGACGGGATGGCTCACGCGGGGATCCCGTGGGCGCGGTACTGCATCCGCGCGTACGTGCGAGGGGCGCGCGCCCTGCCGCTCGTCTCGGAGCCGGTCGAGGAGATGCTCGCCTTGCCGATCGAGGAGGCGAGGCGCCGGCTGAAGATCCGGCCCTCCGCGCAGGTGCACCCGGAGGGCAACCGGCGGGGCTACCGCCGCGACGGAAAGCTCGGCGCGCTGCAGCCCGAACCGCCGCGCTGACTCCACGAGACCGGAAGATGCACCGACGTGGCTCGCCGGCGCGTCGGCGAAGCTCGTCCACGCGGCGACGAGGCTCGCCGACGCGTCGGCGCCGTTCGCGACCGCATCGACCAAGCTCGTCGACGCACCGGCCCGGCTCATGACCGCACCGACGTGGCTCGCCGACGCATCGACGAAGCTCGTCGACGCATCGACGTCGCTTAGGACCGCGCCGACGTGCCCCGTCGACGCACCGGCGTGCCTCGTCGACGCGCCGGCACGAGAAGTCGACGCGCCCGCGAGCGAGATCGGCGCGCCGGCGTGGCTCGCGGGCGCGTCTCTCCGCCTCGTCGTCACCGGGCACGGCGGAGTGCGTCCGTGCTCCGGACACACTTGCGCGCGCATGCGTCTCGTTGCAGCATCGGCCCGCCTCGCCGTCATGGATCCCTCCGAAGGCGATCTCCCCGCGCACGACAGCGACGCGTCGCTCGACGACGACGCCCCGCAGAGCGCCGTGCGTCCGTCCCTCGCTCCGGGCCACCCCCCGCAGCCGGGCGGCGACGCGCCTCCGGCCATCTCCGACCAGCAGCTTCGCGATCTCGTCGCGCAGCGCTCCGTCCAGGACACGATCCGCCGCATAGTCGGCGCGCGCGTCGAGAGGGGCTCGCCCGCCGCGCTCGTCGACGACCTCGTCCAGGAGGCGACCGTCGCCGTGCTGACCGCGAAGTCGCGCCCCAGCTCGATGGAGACCGCCGCCGGCTGGGTGTCCACCGTGACGGTGCGCACCGTCGCGAACCACTACCGTCGCGACCAGGCTCACCGCACGTGGCTCGATCGCGAGGCCGACGTCGAGCAGCAGCCCGGGGAGCCCGAGGAAGCTCCGGAGGACGGATGGCTCGTCGCCCCGTGGCTCGCGCCGATCCTGGAGCACCACCCGGCCGACCGGGAGACCTACGAGCTGCTCGTGCACAAGGCGCGCACCGGAAAGGCGTACAGGGACCTCGCCGCGGAGCACGGCATCACCGTGTCGGCTCTGAAGAGCCGCGTCCACGAGTTCAAGAAACGCTACGAGCCCCGCTGGCGCAGGCGGCAGACGATGTTCGCGCTGCTGCTCCTGCTCGGCGCGGCCGCCGTCGCGCTCGTCGTGTGGCTCGCGTGGAGGCTCGCGCGTCCCGCCGAGATAAGGCCCGATCCCTCGCCGGCGTCGCCGCGCAGCGCGCCGTCCGCGACGGCCTCGGCGCCGGACAACCCGTTCGATCCGGCCCTGCCGCCGGTGCGGCCGCCCGACCGCACGCCGCAGCCCGACGAGGAGCGCAAGCCGCCCGGGCCGCGACCGAAGTGATTTGCCGGGGACTGCGACCCACGTGCGCCGCGAGCGGCCGACGGCTACATTCGTCCAATGGCCAACCCGGCCCGCCGGCGCGCGACGTACGAGGACGTCCTCGCGGCCCCCGCGCACCTGGTGGCCGAGCTGGTCCACGGCGTGCTCCATACCCACCCGCGGCCCGCGAGCCCCCACGCCGCCGCCGCGAGCGCTCTCGGCGAGGAGCTCGGGCCTCCCTTCAAGCGGGGCCGCGGAGGACCGGGAGGCTGGATCCTGCTCGACGAGCCGGAGGTGCACCTGGGCGAGCACGTCCTCGTCCCCGATCTCGCCGGATGGCGTCGCGAGCGGATGCCGGCGATCGCCGACGCGCCCTACTTCACCCTTGCCCCGGACTGGGTCTGCGAGGTCCTCTCGGCGTCGACCGCGAAGATCGACAAGACCGAAAAGCTCCCCGTCTACGCGGAGCACCGCGTGGCTCACGCGTGGCTCGTCGATCCGATCCTGCGGACGCTGGAGGTCCTCAGGCTCCAGGGCGGCCAGTGGTCCATCCTCGCGACGTACTGCGACGACGCCAGGGTGCGAGCGCAGCCGTTCGACGCGATCGAGCTCGAGCTGGGCGTTCTCTGGGCAGACGTTGCGCTCAAGGGCTGAGCGACCGGCTACGCTCGCCTCGTGCACCTCTCGGCGCTCGACTTCTTCACCCTCGGGATCGGCCCCTCGAGCTCGCACACGGTGGGTCCGATGCGCGCCGCCCGGCGGTTCGCGCTGGCGCTCGACCGCGAGGCGAAGCTCGAGAGGACCGCGCGCGTCTGCGTGGAGCTCTACGGGTCGCTGGGCGCGACCGGCAAGGGGCACCGCAGCGACGTGGCCGTGATGCTCGGGCTCGAGGGCGAGGAGGCGGAGACGCTCGAGCCCGACACGGTTCCCTCGCGCCTCGATCGCATCCGCGGCGCCGGGACGCTGAGGCTCCTCGGGGTTCACCCGGTCCCCTTCGGCGAGCTGGACGTCGTCTTCAATCGCGTCCGGTCGCTCCCGACGCACCCGAACGGCATGGTCTTCACGGCCCTCGACGAGTCGGGCGCCGAGCTGATGAGGCGCGTCTACTATTCGGTCGGCGGGGGCTTCGTCGTGGGCGAGTCGGCGAGCTCTCTCGCCCCGTTCATGCGCGCCCGCGAGGAGCGCGCGCCGCACGCCTTCGCGAGCGGGGACGAGCTGCTCGCGCGCTGCGCGTCGAGCGGGCTCTCGGTCAGCGCGCTCGTGCTCGAGAACGAGCGGACGTGGAGGCGCGAGGAGGAGGTCACCGCGCGGCTCCTGGAGCTATGGGGCTGCATGCAGGAGTGCGTGAGGCGCGGCTGCGAGCGCGAGGGGACGCTGCCGGGCGGGCTGCACGTCCCGCGACGGGCGCCGGCGCTCCACCGCAGGCTCGCCGGGGGCGCGCGCGCGAGCGACCCGCTCGTCGTGCTCGACTGGGTCGACCTGTGGGCGCTCGCCGTCAACGAGGAGAACGCCGCCGGCGGACGCGTCGTGACGGCGCCCACCAACGGCGCCGCGGGCGTCATCCCCGCCGTGCTCCACTACTACGCGCGCTTCGTCGCGGGCGCCGACGACGCGGGGGTCGTCCGCTTCCTGCTCGTCGCCGGCGCCGTGGCCATGCTCTACAAGATGAACGCGTCGATCTCGGGCGCGGAGGTCGGCTGCCAGGGCGAGGTCGGCGTGGCCTGCTCGATGGCCGCGGCGGGGCTCACCGAGGTGCTCGGCGGGACGCCGGCGCAGGTGGAGAACGCGGCGGAGATCGGCATGGAGCACAACCTGGGCCTCACGTGCGATCCCGTCGGCGGCCTGGTGCAGGTGCCGTGCATCGAGCGCAACGCGATGGGCGCCGTCAAGGCGATCAACGCGTCGCGCATCGCGCTCGCCGGCGACGGCAAGCACAAGGTGTCCCTCGACAGGGTCATCGCGACCATGCGCCAGACGGGCGCCGACATGCTGACGAAGTACAAGGAGACGTCGCGCGGCGGCCTCGCGGTCAACGTCGTGGAGTGCTGAATCACGCCCTCTCAGGATGACAAGATGGGGGCTCAATCCCCGAACAGGTCGAGCGTCCTCGTGTCCGTCGAGGCGCTGCGCGCGCGCGTCTGGCCCCACTCGCGGACGGCCTGGATCTTCTCCTCGTAGAGGGTCGCGAGCGGCACGAGCTCCCGCACGGCGGCACGCAGGTGCGCCTCGGAGAGCGTCTCCCTCGCCGCGAAGGCCCGGAAGAGGGCGCTCGTCACCATCTGTTCGATCTCCGCGCCCGACCAGTGGTCGAGCTCGCGCGCGAGGTCGACGACCGGGTACGCGCTCGCGTCGCGCCCCCGGCGCCTGAGGTGCAAGGCGAGGATCTGCGCGCGCTCGCCCGCCGAGGGCAGGTCCACGAAGAACACCTCGTCGAAGCGCCCCCGCCGCGCGAGCTCGGGCGGGAGGCGGTCGACCTCGTTGGCCGTGGCCGCGACGAACACCGGCGCGCGCCGCTCCTGCAGCCACGTGAGGAACGCCCCGAAGACCCGCGCGTGGCGCGCGTCGCCCCCGTCCGCGCCGAGCCCCTTCTCGATCTCGTCCACCCAGAGCACCGCCGGGGCGACGGCCTCGACGGCCCGGGTCGCCTCGTGGATGGCGTGCTCGGGCGACGCCGCGGCGAACACCTCGGCGAAGTCGAGGCGCACGAGCGGCAGCGATAGGACGCGCGCCGTCGCCTTGCTGACGAGCGACTTGCCGCACCCCTGGACGCCGCAGACGAGCATCCCCCGGGGCTCGGCGAGGCCGAAATCGCGCGCTTCGCTCGCGTACGCGAGCACGCGCGCCCGCAGCCATCCCTTGAGCACGTCGAGCCCGCCGACGTCGTCGAGCGTCATCTCGGCGTCGACGAGCTCGAGGCACGCGGTGCGCCGCAGGGCGCCTCGCTTCTCGGCGATCACGCTCCGCAGCGCGGCGTCCTCGTCCGGCGCCCCGCGGGCGACGCGGAAGGCGCGCCTCGCCTCGTCGACGGTGAGGCCCAGCGCGGCCCGGACGAGAGAGTCGCGCGCCGGGCCGGAGGCAGGCATCTCGGCGTCGAGCACCGCGCCGAGCTCTCGGTCGTCCGGGAGCGGCAGGGGCAAGACCAGCGAGTCCCTGTCGAGCTCGGGGGGCAGCGCGGCCATCGGCATCACGAGCACGAGCGGCACGTCGCGCTTGGCCGCGGCGGCGTCGCGCAGGGCGCGCACGACGCGGGCGTCCGGCAGCCACGCGTGCAGGTCGAGCATCACCCGCGCGACCCCGGCCTCGCCCGCGTGCATCACGCGCTCGACGGCCGCGAGGGGCTCGCGCGCGGAGGCGTCGTCGCTCCAGCCGCGCGTGGCCGTCCATTCGAGCACGCGCGTCCCGCGGAACGCCTCGCCCACGAGCGCCCGCGCCCGGCGCTCCTCGTGGGTCACCACGCAGACGATGGGGACCCCCGCGGCGGCGGCGGCGCGCAGGTCGCGCACGAACGAGGCGCTCACCTCTCGGCTACTGGCCCGCGGCGTCGGCCGCGCCCGAGATGGGCGTCAGCGCATCGAGGAACGTCACGTACGACGCCATCTGTCCGTCGGTCAGCATGGCGGCGCTGGCGTCCGTCTGCGTGTTGGCCAGCATCGCGGCGAGGTCCACGCGCGCCACCCACTGCCGGCCCGAGTCGACGACGAAGCCGACCGGGCCGCCGGTCGTGATCGCCGTGGTCACGGCGATCCCGTGAGGGTCGCCGATGTTGGAGAACCCGCTTCCGCCCGGGTAGGAGGGCATGGTCCCGGTGACCGAGGCCGTGCCGCCGGCGTTGGCCTGCGTGAGGTCGGCGACCGCCACGTAGTTGTCGAACTCCTGCTCCCAGAACGCGATGTGCGCGTTGGGCTCGACGGCGACGCCGTCGAGGTTCAGGTTCGGGATGATGTTCTGCGGCGCCGTGACGGTTTTCGTCACCTTGTCGAACGTGGCCTTCGAGAGATCGATGATGCTCTGGAAGCCGCCCCCCTCGGACGGCACGACGATGACGCCCGTCGTCGGATCGGCCGCCGCGGAGTCGGGCTCGCTGCCGACGGGCTGGTCCGGGTCGAGGATCGTTCCGTTGAAGCCGCCGTCCGGCTGGTTCGGCTGCTCGTAGGTGTACACGGTGTTGTCGGCGAGATCGATGATGCTGAGGCCATCGGTCATCGCCATGCCGCTGTCGCCGGGCCCGGTCGGCGTGTTGCACGACGACGGCGTGAGGCTGCTGCCGTCCACGGTGACCGTGCTCCCGGTGCAGTCGTAGAAGGGCGCGATGATCCAGTGGTGCACCGAGTCGAAGCCGAAGTTCTCGGTCGGCGGGGCCTGGATGACGGTCGTGATCTTCATCGTGGTCAGATCGACGAGTGCAAAGCCGTTCCACACGCTCAGGATGGCCCGGTTGTTCGCCGAGTCCACCGCGACGCCCGTGACGTAGCCGCCGCCGCCCGAGAAGCTCGACTGCCCGTAGGTATCGTCCAGGGTGAGGCTGCCGGTGAGCGTGTCGGTCGTGGGGTCGATGAAGTAGACGGTGTTGTACTGAGTCGACACGGCGACGACGACGTTCGAGTCGCCCCCCGTGGCCGTCGCGTAGTTCTCGGAGCCGAGATCGATGGTGGCGATCTGCGCCGGGGCGCCGTTCACGCCGTTTCCCGCGAGACCCACGTCGACAACGGCGACGAACGCGTGCCCGTTCATGCCCAGGTTCGTCTGGGGCAAGTACAGCTTCTGCTTGCCGTTGACCGTCACGATCCCGAACGCCCCCGTGCCGCCGGCCGCGGGAGGGGGTGGCGCGGCGTCGCGCAGGACCATGGCGGCGTCCATCGCCGGCGGGACCGTCCCAGTGTCGGTCAGGGAGGCGTCCGCCGGGGACCCGTGGACCGGCTTGGTGCTGGATCCGAAGCAGCCGCCCGCGACGGACAGCGAGGCGAGGAGAACGACGAAGGGGGCTTTCGCGACGGTGCTTCGCATGCGAGCTAGCATACACCGGCTCATGATTCGCGCGGGTGACTCGCTTCGCGATCCGTGGGACAAAAAGCTCCCATGAACCTCGCCGCCCTGGCCGAGCAGAACCTCGCCGAGTTCGGCGAGTACGAGCGCCTCGTCTTCGAGGGCAAGAGCTACACCAACCGCGAGCTAAATCGCCAGGCCGCCCGGCTGTCCAGCGCGCTCCTGGCCCTGGGGCTCGCGCCCGACGACAAGGTCGTCGTGATGATGCCGAACGGGCCCGAGGTGCTCGTGGCCTACGAGGGGATCTGGCGCGGCGGGATGACGGCGATCCCGGTCCTCTTCCTGCTCGAGGCCCACGAGCTGCGCTACATCCTCGACGACTCCGGCGCGAAGGCGATCGTGACTTCGCCGGACGTGCATCCGAAGGTCGCCCAGGCCGCGAGGGACATCGCGCGGCCGGTTCACGTCATCGTGACCGGGGGACGCGAGACGCTCCCGCCCGGGTGTCTTCGCTTCGACGATCTCGTCGCGACGCACCCGCCGCTCGAGACGATCGCCGCGCGGGACCGCCACGACATCGCGACGATCCTCTACACGAGCGGGACGACGGGCAAGCCGAAGGGCGTCATGCAGACGCACCACAACCTCCACGCCAACGCCCTCAATGCGTGGAACACGGCGACCAACCGCGAGCGCGGACAGATGGCGCTCGTCGTGCTCCCGCTGGCGCACACCTTCGGGCTGTCGGTCATGATCGGCGGCTACCTCTTCGGCTCCCGCGGCGTGCTGATGCGCTGGTTCAACCCCGAGGCGGCGCTCGAGCTCATCCAGCGCCACAAGGTGAGCTTGATGGCCGGCGTGCCCACGATGTTCGTCTACATGCTGATGCACCCGAACGCGGACAGGTACGACACGTCGTCGGTCACGCGCTGGATCGTCGGCGCCGCGCCGATGCCGATGGAGCAGCTGCGCGCGTTCGAGAAGAAGTTCGGCGGCACGATGTACGTCGGCTACGGCCTCACCGAGTCGTGCCCCACCGTGGCCGCGGAGCGCGAAGGGATGCCGCGCAAGCCCGGGTCCACGGGCGTGCCGGTAGAGGGCGTACAGGTCAAGATCGTCGACGACGGCGGCAAGGAGCTCCCGCGGGGCGAGATCGGCGAGGTCATCGCCCGCGGCGAGAACGTCAGCCCCGGCTACTACAACAACCCGGAGGCGACCGCCGAGACGTTCAGGGACGGCTGGCTGTTCACCGGCGACATGGGCTACCTCGACGACGAAAACTACCTCTTCATCGTCGAGAGGAAGAAGGACCTCATCATCCGCGGCGGCCTGAACGTCTATCCCAAGGACGTCGAGGAGGTCATCCACCGGTACCCGGGCGTGCAGGAGGTCGCCGTGGTCGGCGTGCCGGACACGATGATGGGCGAGGAGGTCTGCGCGTACATCGCGCCGGGATCGGGCGTCGAGATCACGCCGGCGCAGATCATCGAGCACTGCCAGGCGAACCTCGCGAAGTACAAGACGCCGAAGTTCGTCGAGTTCGTGAGCGCTCTGCCGAAGACGACGCTCGGGAAGATCCAGAAGAAGGAGATCCGCAAGATGGCGGCGGCGAGGTTCGGGAAGTAGCGCGAGACGGAGGGCATCCGCCGATCGCGCCGGAATGGCGATCACGCTTCGGTCGTCACCCGCAGCACCTCCTCGAAGCTCGTCATCCCTTTCGCGAGCTTCTTGATCGCCGCCTCGCGCAGCGTCAGGAGGCCGTCGTGGCGCGCTTGCTTGAGGATGTCCTTCGAGCTCGACTTGCCGACGACGAGCTTTCTTATCTTGTCGTCCACCTCGAGTACCTCGAAGACGCCCGTACGCCCGAGCAGGCCCGTCGATCGGCACTGCACGCAGCCCTCGCCGAAGGCCACCATCAGCTGCGGCTCTCCGCCCTGGCCGCGCAGCTCCTGCACGTCGAGGCCGAGGAGCGTCAGCTGGTCGGGCGTGAGGAAGGTCTCGACGCGGCAGGACGCGCAGATGTTGCGGACGAGCCTCTGCGCGATGACGCCGACGAGCGTGGACGACAGGACGAAGGGGTCCACGCCGAGCTCGAGGAGCCGCGTGACCGCGGTCGCCGCGTCGTTCGTGTGGAGCGTCGCGAGGACCATGTGCCCCGTGAGCGCCGCCTGCAGCGCGATCTCCGCGGTCTCCCCGTCGCGCACCTCGCCGACCATGATGACGTCCGGGTCCTGGCGCAGCACGTGACGGAGCGCCTCGGCGAAGCCGATGCCGATCTTCGGCTGGACGGCGATCTGGTTGAAGGCGTCGAGCACGATCTCGATCGGATCCTCGATCGTCACGACGTTCACCTCGGGCGAGGCGACCGTGCGCAGCGCCGCGTAGAGCGTCGTCGTCTTGCCGCTGCCCGTCGGGCCGGTGACGAGCACCAGCCCGTGCGGGCGCGCCAGGAACTTCTCGGCCAGGTCGAGCTGCGAGTCGAACATCCCGAGGTCGGGCAGGTCCCGCAGCAGGGCCCCCGGGTCGAAGATGCGGATGACGAGCTTCTCGCCGAAGGCCACGGCGACCGTCGAGACGCGCATCTCGACCTCGCGATCGCCCCGCGCGGTCTTGATGCGCCCGTCCTGCGGGCGCCGCTTCTCGGCGATGTCCAGCCGCGCGAGCGTCTTGATGCGCGAGACGATCGCCGGGTGGACCACCTTGGGCAGGGTGTGCACGTTGTGCAGGACGCCGTCGATCCGCATGCGCACGGCCGAGTGGTCGCGGTGCGGCTCGACGTGCACGTCGCTCGCGCGCTGGTCGAGCGCGTAGTGCAGGAGGTACTCCACCGCCGAGATGACGTGGCTGTCGCTCGCCTCGATCTCCTCGACGCGCTTGAGCTTCACGTAACGTTCGAGGTTGCCGATGTCGACGCCGCCCGTGGCCTGCTGCTCGGCCGCGTCGACCGCGCCGCGGAAGCCGTAGAAGTCCGTGATGAGGCGCTGGATGTCGCCGGGCGTGGCCACGACGAGCGTCGGCTCGCGGCGAACGTGCGCCTCGAGGGCCTCGACGAGGGCGTGGTCGAGAGGGTCGGCCACCGCGACGGTGACCGTGCGATCGTCGGCGGCGATGACCAGGGCGCCGTGTTTCCGCGCGAAGGGGCGCGACAGGAGCTGCGGCGCGAGCTTCGCGTCGATCTTGAGCGGATCGAGATCGACGAAGGCCTTGCCGACGTGCGCTGCGAGCGCCTGCATGACGGCGCGCTCCGTCAGCTGGAAGCGCGCGTCTCCCCCTTGCCCGAGCCCCAGCGCGACGATCACCTCCGCCGGGTGCACGTCGCCCGCGCTGGCCGTTCGCTTGCGGGGCCCGCCGGCGCGCAGGCGGAGCAGGCGCGCGTGCGTGACGTCCCCCCGCGCCGCCGCGTCGCGCCGCTGCTCGCTCGTGATGAGCTTCGCCCGCTCGAGGACGTCGCACAGGTAGTCGAGCGTCAACGTCGCTCTAGGCTGAATGGGTTTTGTCGCCACCAAGGTGTCGGTGCCCTCGCTCACTTCGCCGTGCTCGGCCCCATCCCGTTGCGGAGCAGGTTGCCCCGTCCGGTCGGCCAGAGCATGCAGCCTGTTCCGGATCCGGGGACCGTGAACACGTCGATGCCATGGTCGAACGTGAGAAGCAGGATCTCCAGCGTTCCGTCGCCGTCGATGTCGGCGATCGTCGGCGCGGCGGGGACGCCGATGCCGTTGCCGTCCATCCCCTGGTTGGGCAGGGTGATGTCGTAGAGAAGCGCGCCCGTGTTCTCGAGGATGACCAGCCGCCCGGCGTTGGCCTGGAGCGAGTACGTGCCGAAGACGAGCTCGGGGACGCCGTCCTGGTTCAGATCGGCGACCGTCACCTCGGAGGCGAACGTCTTCGGGGCGCCGTTCGCGTAGTCGAAGCGCCACAGCCGCTGCCCGTCGGGCGAGATGGCGTAGACGTAGCCGTCGTTGATGGCCGCGACGATCTCGGGGCGCGCGTCGCCGACGATGTTGACCGTGGTCGGCGCGGGGATGCCGTCGGGCGGATAGTAGTCGCCGGACGCGCGCGGCGTCGGCTGGTCGCTCATCGGGAGGGTGTCGAACGCGTCGAGACGGCGCGCCGAGAGCGAGCCGTCGCCGTACGCGCCCTCGAGCACCATGAACGCGAACCCCTGCGTCACGTAGGGCGTGTGCTCCTCGGCGTTCGGAATCCCCACGACCTCGTTCTTTCCGTCGCCGTTCACGTCGACGACGTTCGGCGGCGACGCCGTCCACTCGAGCCACATCGTCTGGTCGACGCTCGGGGACGTGGCGTGCGTGTCGTAGGCCTCGGCCTCGACCATCGGATCGACCCAGCGGATGAACTGCCCCCAGCCCATGCGGTTGCCGAGGTATTTCGTCTGGGGGTTGGTGTAGTAGCTCGACGCGAGGACGCTGGTCCCGTCGTGCTTGAAGAGGTTGATCTGGTGGTTGTCGTAGGTGACGACGATCTCCAGGTTGGCGTCGTCGTCGACGTTGCCGATCCCGACGTTCTCGCCGTAGCAGCCGTAGCCCTGGTTGCCCTGCCCGTTGAAGTCGGCGTCGTTGCCGGGGCCGGTGGCGGCGTTGTAACGGGGCCAGGCGGTGAACGACAACCCCTTCGGCTGATAGAGCGTGCCGTCGGGCTCGAAGACGAACACCTGCGACCCGGTGGTCGCGGTGTTCGTCGTCGTGACGACCGTCTCGATGATCCCGTCGCCGTCGAGGTCCGCCGCCGCCATCCCGCGCGCCTCGGGGCTGTCGCCGCCGCTGTTGGTGCTCGCCGGCCAGCCAGCCTTGACGCTGAGAGCGCCGCCTTTCCACTCGTAGGCCGCGACGGTTCCGCCGTTGCCCCCGACGACGATCTCGGGGATGCCGTCCTTGTCGAGGTCGGCGACGACGCCGGGCGCGTACACGCGCCCCTGCGTCGCGGTGCCCTTGGCGAGCTGGTGGCCCTGCGCGTCGTAGACGAACGTGCTGTAGAGCGGCGCGACGATCTCCTTCTTGCCGTCGCCGTTCAGATCGTAGACCCCCGGCGAGCTATACCACCCGGTCTCGCCCGGCGAGAGGTTGAAGCGGAACGCTGGTTTCTGGACGGCACCGGCGCTCGTCCCGGGAGCGCAGGCGGGCGTGGACGCGACGGCGCCGTCGCGCAGGGTGCTTGCCTCGCCCGCGTTGCCTCCGTCGCCGGCAGGCGAAACCCCTGCGTCCGCCGCGGAAGGTATCCCCGAGTCGCCCGCCGAGCTCGCGCTCCGGCTGCCGCTCCCTCCGCAGGATCCGAAGGCCATCAGGACGAGCACCGTCCAGACCGCTTCGAGCCTCGACGTCCCGGCCATGGCTACCAGCTTACACTCGGCGTTGACGCTGGACACGGAGAGCCTAAAAGGGGAGCCGCCAGACGGAAGGGGGCGCGGATCTCGTCATGAGCACTTCGAGCACGACCGATGCGGACAAGGTTGCGCGATCGTTCACGGCCACGAGGCCCCGCGGGCCGTCATTCGGCGATCCGAGCGTGCCCCTTCCCCCGATCGACGACCTCGCGACCGACGCCTACGACGCGCGCCTCGCCTACGTCATGTCGGTCATCGCGACGTGGGCCTACGCCGACGAGAAGGCGCTCGCCTCCAAGCTCGTCCACTACGGGATCGAGGGGGCTCACGTCCGTCGCGTCTCGGTGCGGAACGACGCGCTCCTCGTCGTGGCGACCGCCTACCTGGTCCAGAGCCGGAGCGGTCGCGTCGGCGTCCTGGCGTTCCGGGGGACGGATCCCGCGAGCGTCGTCACGATTCTCTCGGACGCCGAGGCTATGCAGCGGCCCTTCGGCGGGCACATGGTCCACGCGGGCTTCTTCGCCAACGTCGAGGCGATCTGGGACGACGTGACGGATCTGCTCGAGGCCGCGCGCGCGAAGAGGCACGTTGCCGAGGGCGGGGAGCACGTCCCGTTGGCCGGGCGGCTCGAGACCCTCTACGTGACCGGTCACAGCCTCGGCGGAGCGATGGCGGTGCTGGCCGCCGCGCGACTCCTGCGAGGGGGCTACGAGGGGCTGGATCCGCAGAAGGTCATCGGGGGCGTCTACACGTTCGGGCAGCCGATGGTCGGCGACAGCGGGTTCGCCAGCTTCTGCGAGAGCGCCTTCGGGCGAAAGCTCTTCCGTCACGTCTACCGCTCCGACGTGGTGCCGCACCTGCCGCCGAAGTCGCGCTTCGACTACGCGCACACGGGCGGCGAGCGGCGGTCGGCGGGCGTGGACAGGCCGTGGGCTGGAGGCTCCGAGGCGTCCGGCCGGGCTTCGTTGACCGCCGCGTTGCTGGGGGTGTCGTATAGCGCGCTGGAGAGCAGGCTGGCTCCGAAGGCGCATCTTGGCGGGTATTCGATCGACGACCACATGCCGGCGAACTATCTCGACGTGTCGCGGTTCTCGGTCAATCGCTAGGGTCGGGCGGTGTGGGTCGCGGGCGTGCCCATCCGAGCCACGCATGCAGCAACCCTTGCCGAGGCGGAACCGATAGGGTCTCGAACGAGCGGCCTCGGTGCGCGCGTGCTTTCCTTGGTCGCCCGTGCCCGGGTCCCTTCCCGGTCTCTCCACGATGCCCCCTCCCTCGCCCGCCTCGCTCGACGCCGTCCTGCGTGACCGGTTCGGCCTCGAGCGCTTCCACGCATGGCAGCGCGAAGCCATCGACGCGCTGCTCGAGCCGGCAGGACGCGTGCTCGTCGTCGCGCCCACGGGCGGCGGCAAGTCGCTTACGTACCAGGTCCCGGCAGCCGTGCTCGAGGGCTTGACCCTCGTCCTCTCCCCGCTCGTCGCGCTCATGGAGGACCAGGTGCGCTCTCTCGACGCGCGCGGCGTCCCCGCCACGTTCCTGGCGTCGACGCTCGACCCGGAAGAGCGGCGACGCCGCGAGACCGGGATGCTGCGCGGGCGCTACAAGCTCGTCTACGCGGCGCCCGAGCGGCTCGCGTCGGAGTCCTTCGTCAGGACCGTGGCGCAGTGCAACGTGCAGCTCGTGGCGGTCGACGAGGCGCACTGCATCGCGCAGTGGGGTCACGACTTCCGCCCGGACTACCTGCGCATCGGCGGGCTGCTCGAGCGCCTGCGCCCACCGCGTGTCCTGGCGTGCACCGCGACGGCCACGCCGGCAGTCAGGCGAGAGATCCGCGAGCAGCTGCTCCTGGGGGACGGGTGCCGCGAGGTTCTCCGCGGCTTCGCGCGGCCGAACCTTCACCTGGCAGCGCGGAGCATCGAGGGCCCTCGCGAGGCCAGGGCCCAGGTGCTCGAAGCCCTCTCGTCGGCCGCGGGCGAGGCGCGGACGCCTCGCGGAGGCGCGATCGTCTACGCCGCGACCCGCAGGAAGACGGTAGAGTGGGCGGAGCTCCTGTCCCGGGCGGGCTGGAACGCGGCCGCCTATCACGCGGGGATGCCCTCGGACGAGCGCACGCGCGTCGCTTCCCGGTTCGCCGATCGATCGCTCGATCTCGTCGTGGCGACGAACGCATTCGGCATGGGCATCGATCGCACGGATATCCGCGCCGTCGTGCACGTGCAGCCGCCCTCGTCGATCGAGGCGTACTACCAGGAGGTGGGGCGGGCAGGGCGCGACGGCGCGGAGGCGTCGGGCCTCCTTCTCTGCTCGGGCGCCGACATCGGGCTGCGTCGCCGTCTGGTCACGACGGGCATGGACGGATCGCCTGCACCGGCGGAGCTCGCGGCGCGCGCGTGGGCGCTCTTCCGGGAGCTTCTGTCGTACCTGGACGCCCGGACGTGCCGCCACGATTTCATCCTGCGTTACTTCGGCGACGAGCGTGAGCTCCTCGGCGGCTGCGGCCATTGCGACATCTGCGCCGCGCTCGACGACGCGGCCCCTGCCAACGCGAGCGACGCGGAGCGAGAGGAGACCGCGCGGGTCGTGCGCATCGCCCTGTCGGCGGTCGCCCGCGCGCGGCAGCGGGCGGGCCTCGTCGCCGTGGCGGGCATGCTGGGCGGGGTGGACGACGAGCGCTCGCGGAGGTTCGGCTTCACGGATCTGTCCACGTTCGGCCTGCTGCGGGGCCGGCCGCAGAGCTGGGTGCTCGACCTGCTGCGCGGGCTGCTCGCGGCGGGATGGATAGACCTCACGCCCACCGAGCACCCCGTGCCGGTCCTGACGCAGGCGGGCGCCGACGTGATGCGCTCGAAGGGCCCCGTGCGCTTCGCCACGCCCAGGCAGCGCTCTACGCCGCGCGGAGCGGCGCGCCCGGCGCCGCCGGCGAGGGCCGCCGCCGCCGCGCTGGACTCCCTCGATACGTCGGCGCGCGACCGGTTCGAGAGGCTGCGATCGCACCGAGCCCAGGTCGCCCGATCGCGAGGAGTGCCCGCCTACGTCGTCGCCCTCGACCGCACGCTGATCGAGATGGCGACGCGCGCGCCCCGGTCGCACGAGGAGCTGCTCGACGTCTTCGGGATGGGTCCGGCGCGGGTGGAGAGCTACGGCGACGGCTTCCTCGAGGTGCTGCGCGGGTGAGGCGGCGGCGACGGCTATGGGGGAGGGCGGCCGACCGGGCGCACGCCCCCGCTCGAATCGACCTCGACCGCGAGCTGGCCGGCGCCCGGCGCACGACGCGGGGCCTCCACGCGCACCACTCCGTCCCGGACGGCGGCGGCCTCGATGCGCTCGGTCGGGGTCGCGGCGCGTCCGTTCATCTTCAGGTCGACCGGAGCTTCCCAGAGGTCGCGCGCGTTCATGTCGTACCGGAACGCGAGCACGCGCTCGCCTCCGGCCGCGGCCGCGCGCTGGACGAGCATGACGGTGGACCGTGTATCGAACACGATCGTCGCCGGAGCCGCGCTCGGCGCACCCAGCGGCACCCCGTGGCGCCCCCAGGCGATGGTGCCGTCGTCCCTCATCCGCTGGACCCTGGTCCCGGTGCGCGAGGCGCACGCGACGACCCACCCCTGCCCGGGCGCATACGCCGCGGACAGCGCGTCGCACTCGTCGGGCTCGAAGAGCTCGAAGTCGCCGAAGGGATTGCTGTCGTCCGCCCACATGCGCGCGGCCACGGTGTGCAGACCCTCGACCCAGCCGAAGACGACGACGCCTCCGTCCGGACGGGGCGAGAGGGCGAGATGGCGCACGGGCGCGAGGATGCCGGCCGTCGGCCGGAGCTTCGACCACATGAGCTGGTCCCGGTCGACCACGAGCACGATCGGGTCGCGCTCGTCGGGCCGCGTCAACAGGACGGCCGTGCGTCCGCCCGCGAGATCGACTCGCTGCGCGTCGTACGGGCCCCTCGCGTCCGCCCCGAAGTGATCGCGGAGCACGCCGAGCAGAGCCCGGAGCGAGGTCTCCGCCTCGAGCCGCGCGATCGTGAAGCGCCGCGCCTCGCCCGCCGGCGGCGGCGGGACGATGTCGCGGCCCGGATCGGCCCTCGAAGGGGTCGTCGTGGGCACGGGGAGAGCCTGGGCCGTCGGAGCCGCGGGTCCACCGACCGGAGCACTCGCTCCGGCATCCGTCCCGAGAGGCGCCGTGTTGGCGCGGGAGCACGAGACCACGAAAATAGCCGTCCACGCGGCCGCGGATCCCCACGTCCGGAGACCGTTCATCAGCCCCGGCCGAAGCGCACGACGAGCCCGAGCCACCCGCGGGCCAGGTAGAGCGCGTTCAGCGCGATGTAGAGCCACAGGTACGCGTCCAGACGCCCCAGGATGGCCCAGACCCAGATGTGGCTCGGGTAGTGGTTCAGGAAGCGAAGGAACGTGGTCGCGAGCCCGCCGAGGCGCGCGAGAGGCGCCGCGGGGGCCTGCCCCTCGGCAGCGTCGTAGAACGCCTCCACCGTCGTCTCCCGCCCGGAGAGCTCGGGCCGGCGGACGAAATTCGTCAGCGAGATGGCCGACGCGACGACCGCGACGCCCGCGATCCCCGCGAGAAGGAAGCGCTCGTCCCCCGCGGCCCACGCCCGCGCGTCGCCGCCAATCCCCCCCAAGAGCCACGCCCGGACCGCCAGCGCGGCGACCAGCAGCACGGCCTTGAGCTCGTCGGTGAAGAAATCGAACAGATGGCCCGCCTTCGAGGCGAGCCCCTTGAAGCGGGCGAGCATGCCGTCCGCGCAGTCGAAGCAGTAGCTGAGCTCGATGACGGCGACGGCGGCCAGCCCGCCCCGCCACGACCGCATCGCGACGAGCATGGACACGCCCGCGACGAAGACGAACAGATTCACGAGGGTGAGCTGGTTGGGCGTCACGCGCGTGGGCGCCAGGGCGGCGACGACCGCCGCGGCGACGGGCCGCATGACGTAGGTGTTGAACAGCTGGTCGTGCTTCTTGCGCGTCTCGCGGTACACGCGCCGGGCGGTGCCGAGCATCGGAGGGCGGCGCATCCTAGCAGGGGCTCCGTCCGGCCGAGTGACCTTCGCGCCTCCCCTCCGGTGCCGATCTGCGCTACACGGCGGATCGCCATGTCGATGAAGCGCAGCAAACAACGCAATTCAGGGTCCGACCGCCGGTCCAACGAGGACGACTCGCCCGTCTGGGCCAAGCCCGCACAGCCCGATCCCACGTGGGCCGAGGTCGACGCGAAGCCCGACGCCGCCTTCGTGGCCTTCGCGCTGACCTCTCGGTACGCGAAGGGAGACCTCATCTCGCACCCCAAGTTTGGCAAGGGGCTCGTGACGGGCGTGGAAGGGGCGCGGATCGAGGTCCTCTTCCAGGACGGCAAGAAGAAGCTCGGTCACGCCGGGACCTAGCAGGGGCCGCGCGCCAAGGACCCCGGCGAGCCCCGCCCATGCCCGCGCCCCTGCCCTCGATCGTGGGCACGCTCGTCGAGGCGTTCGGCGGCGCGCAGATCGATCCGGGCGCCCTCGGCCTCGCGTGGGCCCGCGCGATGCCCGCCGTGACGTTGGTCCCCGCCTTCGGCCTCCGCGCGGTGCCCGCGCCGGCTCGCGCCGTGATGGGGCTCGCGCTGGGGGCCAGCATCTTCCCGGCCCTCGCGCCCGTCGTGGCGAGCTCGTCACGACCGTGGATCGTCCTCGCGGTCTCCGAGGTCGCCCGCGGGCTGCCGGTGGCCCTTGCCGCCGCCGTGCCGCTGTGGGCGGCGACGATGGCGGGAGGCGTGGCGGACGCGCTCCGGGGC
>Ga0209415_10002427_pt1 | contig 34856 bp, 28 predicted proteins | sample PeaSoiSIISIP2007_FD_187696 | JGI IMG/M metagenome (GOLD analysis project Ga0209415, IMG submission 187696) | Peat soil microbial communities from Weissenstadt, Germany - SII-SIP-2007 (SPAdes) (version 2) | ecosystem: Environmental > Terrestrial > Soil > Wetlands > Peat | place: Germany... | reverse complement strand
CCCGTATTGGTCAACGTAACGTTCTGGGTCGCGCTGCTGCCTACATTCACGTTGTTGAACGCCACGGGTGAAGGACTGATCGTCATTTGCGCCTGTGTTGCTGTCCCGGATCCGCTCAGATTGATCATGAGCGGCGAGCCGGGCGCATGGCTGGTGATCGATACCCCTCCGCCAGCGCTCCCAGCCGACGTCGGCGCGAAAGTGACGGTAAACGAAGTTGTTTGACCTGGATTGAGGCTTGCCGGCGCGGCCCATCCGTTCAACGTGAAGCCCGTACCCGTAATGTTGTGTGCGGTAATCGAGACGGGAGCTGTTCCTGGGTTCGATAGAGTAACCGATACGGCTCGGCTCGAGCCTACCACGAGGGTCCCAAAATTGATGCTTGAGGGATTTGCGGCCAGCGCCCCCTGCGTTCCAGTTCCGCTGAGCGGAATGGTCAGTGTCGGATTTGTGGCAGTCGAAGTAATCGTTATGCTGCCTGAGTGGGCCCCCGTGGTCGCGGGCGCGAATGTGGCCGTAAACGGCGCGCTTGCTCCTGCCGCAATCGTTTGTCTCGCAGCAAGACCGCTTGTGCTGAAGCCTGATCCTGTCATGGTGACCTGATTGATCGTTATCTTCGCGTTCCCGGAGTTCGTTAACGTGATCGTCTGTGGACTCGTGCTGCCCACGACTACGTTGCCGAAATTGAAGCTGCCCGGATTAGCGCCCAGCGTGCCGTCCGCCGCTACGGCGCTACCGGTCATCGTGAGCGTCTGGGGGGAGCCGGGAGCATGGTCGGTGAAAACGATGCTTCCGCTCGCGCCGATCGTTGACGTGGGCGAGAATTGGACGCTGAAAGACATGTTTTGGCCGGCAGCAATCGTCTTAGGCAGAGCAAGGCCGCTCATTCCAAAGCCAGGCCCCGAAATCGTCGCGAGATTCAAGACTAGGTTGGAATTCCCGCTGTTTGTCAAGGTGATGTTTTGTGTGCTGCTCTGTCCCACTGGCACGTTGCTAAAATTCAATGATGCTGGAGAAATCGTCAGTCCGGGCTGCGTGCCGGTTCCACTCAGCGAAATCGCAAGCTGTGAATTCGAGGCATCGCTTATAACCGTGACGGTGCCTGTGGCGGCGCCAGCCGCCGTTGGGGCAAACTGAATCTGCACAGTCACGCTTTGGCCGACCGGGACCGAAGTAGAAGGATTCCCGCCTACCACGCTGAATGCCGCCCCAGTAATCGTGGCCGCAGAGATGTTTACCGCGCTCGTTCCGGTGTTCGTGACCGTCACGCCCTGCGTCGCGCTGCTCCCCACGGCGACGCTCCCGAGACTGACGCTCGTCGAGCTGGCCGAAAGCACTCCTGCACCCGGATTTCCCGGCACACCACCCCCGCCCCCAGTTCCGCCTATCAACGCAGACGTGGTATAGCCGGAGCAGCTAGAAAGCCCCACGACCGCCAAAACGACAGCGAAAGTCGCGAAAAAGGTTAATACCCCGAGACGGCGCGGTCGCTGGCAACGAATAAACGGATTTGGGCAAGGAACCTCGTAACTGCGGTCTTGTGCGTGCGATGCCATAGCACACAGTCTAGGGACCCGTTTGAGTCCCTATCTACTGGACAGAGGACCAAAGAAAGGGCAGGTGCCTCGCCTGTTCGAAAGGACACTTGTGACCTGCCCTGTGCCGCACGAGATGCTGTTCGAGCCTGTCCCGACAATATTTTCCGAGCGTGCGCTGGAAAGTCACGGTGGCGAACGGGTTTTGAGCGCTTCGCCAACTAGGGCGAAACTGCCGAATGGTGCTTGTCGCGGGACGCAAAGAAGGCCATATTTCAACTTGCCGCAATTTCAAAACGGAACCCTTGGCTAGTGTTGAGCTTACGCCTTCGAGTGACGGATCCAGGTCGATGACCTGCCAAACAACTAGGAAAGGAATCCACGCGAGAATTCCGGGGCTGCTTTGCGTGGCCGTACTTTGCGGCATACTCACGGCGGGGCTCTGGCCATTTCAGCGTCCGCCGAATGGTGTGACTTGGCTGGAAAATGAGAACGGTCTCCGTCTCGCTGGTCGCGCAACCCTGTGGAGCTCCGGTTCATTTCAGACGAACGGTCAGCAAGACGAAGAGTCGCGAAGTCTCGAACTCTGGTTGCAACCCGCCCTTACGAGGGGTTCGAGCACCATTCTTTCATTTTCTGCCCCTGAAAATCCTTTGCAGCTTTCGGCTTACCAGTATCATTCTGTCTTCATACTGAAGCGTGTGATTCAGGGCGGCCAACGTCGAAACACCACAATTGGAATTGAAGGCGTTCTCCGTCAAGCCAGGCCCGTATTCATAACGGTTACTTCAGGCCCCCATCAGACGGCAATATATGTTGAAGGCGTTCTGAATAGGGTGTTTCCGCAGACTCAGCTAGGGCAGGACTTCACGGGTCAACTGATCGTCGGCACCTCTCCCGTCGACGATGCCAGCTGGTCCGGTCAGTTGCGGGGGCTCGCCATTTATGAACAGGAGCTCACGGCGGCACAGGTTCTGAAGCACTATGAAACCTGGACGACAGAGGGACGCCCGGAGTTGTCCGATGGCGAACGCGCAATTGCGCTATATCTGTTCAGCGAGCATTCTGGAAACGTCGTTCACAATGCCCTCCTCGGGGGAATCGAACTGTTGATTCCCCAGCGATATGCGCTCGTCCATCAAAGATTTCTGGAACCTTTCTGGCAGGAATACAAGCCCAACTGGACGTATCTGGAAGATATTCTGGTAAATATCACCGGCTTCATTCCCCTTGGTTTCTTCTTCTGCGCCTACTGGTCGTCGGCGCGGCCCATCAAGCGGACAGTCTTACTCACAACTCTTCTTGGATTCGTCGTCAGTCTCACGATTGAACTCCTTCAGTCACACCTTCCGACCAGAGACTCCGGCACCACCGATCTAATCACGAACACACTGGGAACTTTTCTTGGCACTCGGTTATACGATTTGAGGGTCGCTCGAGTATTGTTCGCGAAGATCTATTCAGGATGATCCATCATCTGGACGTGACTCTTCTCTCCGACTTTTGTCCGCATGACGACCTCCCCAACCAGAGTTGAACCTCTTACAACATCGGCTCGCCGGAATTGCGCGCGATGATCTCGCGCGTCGCGTCTCGCAGCCGGACAATCTCGCGCCAGTCGTCGCCCGCTGCGGGATCGGGCGCGATCGGCGGACCGAATGTCACGGTGACGCGCCCTGGCCGGGGCAGGTATGTGTGATCCCGTAATATCCGGCGCGCGCCGCGCACCGCCACCGGGCAAATCGGGCGTCGTGAGTCCACGGCAGCCTTGAACGCCCCCAGTTGGAATGGCCGGATGCCCACCGAAGATGTGAATGTTCCTTCCGGATAGATTGCAACCGATTCCCCGCGGCCCAGCGCCGCATTCACTTCTGCTGTTTGCTGAATGCGCGCTTGCGGATCGCTGCGATCGAACGCGAGCTGGCCGCTCCGGCGCGCCATCATTCCGAAGAAGGGCATCGCCAGCACTTCACCCTTCACTACGAACCGCACATCCGGCGGCAAGAATGCCACCGTCACTAGAATGTCCACGTAGCTCGAATGGTTCGGCGCGAAGATCCACGGACCTGACCCGGCCGCTCCCGCCAGTTGTCCTCCTCCCTCTACTCGAACCGGAATTCCGGCGGCAAAAAGCATTCCGCGGGTCGCCACGTGCATCAACCGCGCCGCCCGCTTCCGATCTCTGGTGACTCCGACGGCAAGCCAAAGCGGAATGAACGCAACGGCAAAAACGATCAGCGCATAGATGCCGTAGAGAAAATCAATCGCAGCCTTGGCGCCGCGTTTGACGAGCGCCCCCGCGCGCGGCGCCGCTGTGCGCACTGCCAGTTTCGCGATCTGTAACCAGGGCGGCGCGACCTTTTTGCCGAGTTTCCCCTCGAGGAAAAGCCGCCGCGTCTCGTTGCGGCGCAATTTGCCACTCGAAGTTTTCGGAATCGAATGCGGCGGCACCAGCTCGATCAGATCGGGCGGCATACCCATCGCTTCGTCCACGGCGCGAGTGATCTCTGCCGAGATACGCCTCGCCTCCGCCGGATTTCGCACTTCGGCGGCGACCACGAGCCTTTCCGTTCCGTTGCGCGCATCCGGCGCGCCGAACGCAACGACGCACCCGGTTCGCACGCCCGCCACGCGCCCCGCGACATCTTCGATTTCGTGCGGATACAGGTTTCGCCCCGCCTTGATGATCAGGTCCTTCGCCCGGCCCGTGATGTAAAGCTCGCCACCGGCGCGGTAGGCGAGGTCACCCGAGTCGAGCCAGCCCGGCTCGCGCATTAGCTCCAGCGTCGCGGTGGGATTCCGGTAATACCCGCTCGTGGCCGCAGGGCTTCGAAACCATAGCCGCCCCTCGCAGCGATCGCCCGCGTCGTAGCCATCGTTCCCTACGATCCGCACCTCCACGTCCGGAAACGGTTCTCCCGCGCTCACGAACTCGAGCGCCGCGGCATCGTCCGGCGCTGCCGGAATGGCACGACCCTCGGACTCGAACGCGGCCCGCTCGATCCGGTCCACTTTGTAGCCGCCTGACTTCGCCGCCGAAACACCCAGCGTCGCTTCGGCCAATCCATACACGGGAAGCAGCGCCTCGCGGCGAAATCCGTATTTCGCGAAGCGCGCCGCGAACCGCTCCAGAGTATCGGCGTGAACGGGCTCGGCGCCATTGAAGGCCGCGCGCCACGAACTCAGATCGAGACCCTCCAGTTCCTTGTCCGCGATTTTCCGCACGCAGAGTTCATAGGCGAAATTCGGCGCCGGGCTGATCGTCCCGCGATGCCGATGAATGGCCCAGAGCCAGCGCTCCGGGCGGCTCAGAAAAGCGAGCGGCGACATGACCACGAGCGGATTGCCCGAAAAGAGCGGCACAAACCACGCACCGATCAATCCCATGTCGTGGTAAAGCGGTAGCCAGCTCACGGCCACGTCCTCTGGCTTCAGTTCGACACCGGCTGCAATCGAACGGATGTTTGCCAGCAAATTGGCGTGGGTCAGCGTAACGCCCTTGGGATCACCCGTCGATCCGGATGTGTATTGCAGGAATGCGATGTCTTCCCCGCGCGCGTGATGTGAAAGATTCTCCACGGGCCTCCACTCGGTCGAGGCGGGCTTCGGCTGTGCCGGCACGCTCGCCAGCCGTTCCGCGTTCAAGACCTCGCGCAGCGTCGGTACGCGCGGCTGCAGCAGGCGCGCGAGCCCTTCCGCTTGGCGGAACGTGATCAGGAATCGCGTCTGGGCGTTGCGCAGGATGTTCGCTTGCCGCGTGGCGTACTCCGCGATGCGGTCCGCGCGAAACGGCGGATAGATCGGCACCGGTATTCCGCCGGCCAGCAGAATCCCCGCGAACGTGTAAAAGAATTCCGCGCATGTCGGAAGCATGATGGCAACGGTCTGGCCCTGCTCCAGGCCGCGCTGCCGCAATTCCCGCGCGACGGCCGAAGCGCGGCCGTACAGCTCTCCGAAAGTAATGGTGTGCAGTTGCTCGTCTTCTTCGTAGAGATGGATGTGCGCGCGAGTGGGCTCGCCGAGGCCGCGCAGTCGCAGGATTTCCGTCAGCGATTCAGCCCCGCGAATCTTCTGCTCGAGATCGGCAATCTGCGCAGGCGCGGCGTGCGCCTCAAAATCCCGCAGCTTAGGGGGTCGAAGCTTTAGCTCCGACATATCCAGCTTGCCTTTTTCAGGGGCTTCAGCCCCTGAGGACAGGCTCCCTGCGTTGGAGCTTTCTCCGAGATTCTCGCCCAGGAGTGCATCTGCCAAATCCTGAACGGTATCGGCTTCCGCCACCACTCGATCCGGCAGCCGCACTCCACAAACATTTCCCAGGCGCACCATCAGCTCGACGCGCTCAAGACTGCCAAGCCCGAGCTCTCGTTCCAGATGCGCCGCCGCGCCGCGCGCCACCAGTTCCTCGAGCCCGCGCGATCCGCCCAGCTCCACAAGCAGCTGGCGCACCGTTGCCAGTGTTTGTGCTTCAACCGAAGCGGCTCGTTCGAATTTTGTGCCGGTGGCGCTCACGGGCTTACCGGGGCCTCAACTCCGGCGAGCCTACCACCGCGTCCCATGCGGTTCAATCAATTCACGGCTCGTTCCGGTTTGACTCGCAGGCCGCTTGCCGTTATCCTTACTGAAGGTGTTCGCCTCCTTCTATTAGCGCGTTCTCTCGCCGCCCTGTGTGGGGCGCTGGCACGTTGTTCCCGTGTGTTTCCCGTTCACGAGTTACCAATCACGAGTCACGAATCACGCTTTACCGAGTCACGACCATGGCGAATCTGACGCTTTTTGAAAAACTCAAGCAAATCGAATCGCGCTACGACGAAATAACCCGCGAGCTTTCTTCGCCCGAGGTTCATGACGACTCCGCGCGCTACCAGAAGCTTGCCAAGCAACACTCGGAGCTGGGCGAGATCGTCGCCAAGTATCGCGATTGGAAAGAGATCGAAAAGGCCCTCGAGGGCGCCAAGCAGTTGTTCGCCGAAACCGACGACGCCGAAATGAAGCAAATGGCGCACGATGAGCAGCAGACGCTGGAAGCTCGCCGCGAAAGCGTCGAGCGCGAAGTGAAACTCCTGCTGATCCCCAAGGATCCCAATGACGAAAAAGACGTGATCCTCGAAATTCGCGCCGGCACCGGCGGAGACGAGGCCTCGCTCTTTGCCGCCGAGCTGTTCCGCATGTATTCGCGTTACGCGGAATCGCAGAAGTGGAAAGTCGAGATCCTGGAAAGCTCCGCCTCACCGGTGGGCGGGATGAAGGAAATCGTCGCGGCCATCCAGGGCAACAAAGTTTATTCCAAGCTGAAATACGAAAGCGGCGTGCACCGCGTTCAGCGCGTTCCTTCAACCGAGCAGCAGGGCCGCATCCACACGTCTGCCGCAACGGTCGCCGTGCTTCCCGAAGCGGACGACATTGACATCAAGATCGAAGCGAAGGACCTGCGCATCGATACGTTCTGCTCCTCCGGCCCCGGCGGCCAATCCGTGAACACCACATACTCCGCCGTCCGCATTACCCATATTCCGAGCGGCCTCGTTGTTTCTCAGCAGGACGAAAAATCACAGATCAAGAATCGCGCCAAGGCGATGCGCGTTCTCCGCGCCCGGCTCTACGAAATGGAGCAGGAGAAGCAACATCAGCTCCTTGCCGCCGAACGCCGCGGCCAGATCAAAACCGGCGATCGCTCCGAAAAAATCCGCACCTACAATTTTCCGCAGAACCGTGTCACCGACCATCGCGTCAATTTCACGCTGCACCAGCTCACCGAAGCAATGGACGGCAAGCTCGGCCCGCTCGTGGACGCTCTGGTCACGCATTTCGAATCCGAGCGCCTCAAGCAGGAGCTTGTGGAAGCGTGAGAACCACCGGCGAAAGCCGAGCAATCGCAACGATGTCGCTCGACGTGCGCGCAGCATTGAAAGAAGCGATGGCCCGCCTGCGCGCAGCCCAAGTCCCTTCCCATACGCTCGCTGCCGAACTTCTGCTGATGCACGTGCTCGGCCGCGACCGCACCTGGCTCTACACGAATCCCGAATCCGCGCTCAATCCCGCTGCGGCCGGGGCGTACTTCGCTCTCGTCGCGCGCCGCGCCGCCGGCGAGCCGACGCAATATCTCACCGGCAAGCAGGAATTCTGGAGCCTCGAATTCGAAGTCACTCCCGCGGTTCTGATCCCGCGCCCCGAAACCGAACACGTCATCGAAGTCGCGCTCGATCGCTTGGGCGCGCGCGGAATCAAGATTGACATGATCACGGGTGCGCCCAGCCCGCCGCTGCACGTCGCCGACGTCGGCACCGGTTCGGGCTGCCTCGCCGTTGCTCTCGCGCACGAATTGCCGCACGCCGAAATCATCGCGACAGACATTTCAGCGCCCGCTCTCGACATCGCCCGTCGCAACGCCGTCCGTCACGCCGTCGCCGATCGCATCCAATTCATCGAGTGCGATCTACTGGGCGTTTCTTCGAACTCGCCCCTCGCCCCTCGCCCCGCCTCCCTCGACTTAATCGTTAGCAATCCACCCTACATTTCGCTCAACGAGTCCGCCACTCTTCCTCGGGAAGTCCGCGACCATGAACCTTATGCAGCCCTTTTCGGCGGGCCCACAGGCGTCGAGATCTACGCGCGGCTGATCGGGGAGGCGGGCGCGCTGCTTCGCCCTGGCGGAATCCTCGTGCTCGAGCTCGGCTACAACTCGTCGGACGAAGTCCGCAAAATGTTCCACGTGCAACGCTCCTGGGCTAACGTCAGCATCACCAATGATCTCGCCGGAATCCCGCGCGTCATCGCCGCCGAGCGCATCTGACCCTCGCAGGCTTCGCCGTCCTCAAGAAAAAGTCCACAGGGTTTTGATTCCTGCAATTCCCGCTCTCCGGCGCTATATTGGGGCCATGCCGAAGCTGGCTCATTTTCGCGCGAAGCACGACTCGCCATTGGCCGCCGCGGCCGATTCGACCGCTGCAATTCTCCACGTGGATATGGACGCGTTCTTCGTCTCGGTTGAGTTGCTCGCGCGCCCTGAGCTGAAAGGGTTTCCCGTTGTCGTCGGAGGACAGCGCGATCAGCGCGGTGTGGTCACCTCCGCGAGTTACGAGGCGCGCCGCTTCGGCGTTCATTCGGCCATGCCGCTGCGCACCGCCGCGATCCTCGCGAAATATTCTCCCATTGTCGAAATGGCCTCGATTGACGAGGCGTATCTGGATCTCGCCGGCACCGAGCGGCTACACGGGCCTTCGCTCTCCGCTGCGAATAAGCTCCTGCGCGAAGTCACTGCGACGACGGCTCTGCCTTGCTCCGGCGGTCTGGGTGCCACGCGCCTGGTCGCAAAAGTCGCCAGCGACCAGGCCAAGCCGCGCGGTTTGGTCTGGGTTCCACCTGGCAGCGAAGCCGCCTTTCTTGCGCCGCTCGTCGTGCGCAGAATTCCAGGCATCGGCAAGGTTACTGAAGCCGCGCTGAAGACTCTCGGAATCGAAACGATTGCGCAATTGCAGGCTCTGCCGCGCGAGCGATTGGAGGAATCGTTCGGCCGGTGGGGTACGGCACTCTATCGCAAAGCGCGCGGCATCGACTCCTACGAATTTTTCGTGGACGCCGAAGCTAAATCCCTTTCACACAATCAGACGTTCGGCGAGGACACGAACGACGCTGAGAAATTGCACTCCACAATCAGCTACCTATGCCAGAAAGCATCTAAGCGCTTGCGCGACGCGGGCCTTCACGCCCGGACCGTTACGTTGACCATCCGTTTCGCCGATTTCACCACCATCACGCGAAGCCAAACACTGGCGGAACCCTCCGACCTCGACGCTGTGTTTCTGAAAACGATCCGCGATCTTTTCTCCCGCTCGTGGGATGGCCGAGCGACGCTCCGGCTCGTCGGCGTCGCACTCACTTCGTTTTCCGCCGGATCGGGACAGCTCGATCTCCTCGATCCCGGCCGCAGGGAAAAGCTCGAGCGCCTCGCGCGCACGACAGATCGTCTGCGCGATAAGTTCGGTTTCTCCAAGGTCCAGCTCGGCGGTTCGCTCGCAAATCGCGGGGACCGGGATTGAAAGGATCGCCGCGGCGCCTCCGCGCCGTATAATTCCCATTCTCATGGCTGCCACACCCACTCCGGAGCACGCCACCAAGCCTCAACGCCGCCGCCGCTTCCGCGATTTCTGGGCGCGCGTGACCGAAGGCGCCGAGCTCGGCCAGCTCGGCAGCCAATTCGTTTCCGACGCCAAAGCCAGCTACGCCCTCTACTCCAAGGACGTGGACTGGGACGAAATCGGCCGCGGCTCGCGCGGCCCCGGAAGAATCTGGCGATCAGCCTGGGCTTTGTTTCAGGCCATGCTGATGAAGCTTACGCCGGCGCGCCGCGTTCTGCTGCTGATTGCCATGGTGTTGATATTCTTCGAGCCCGACATCCACTGGGGAGTTCGAGGCGAAGCGAGCTTCCGGTTTAGCTGGATCGGGATAGCGATACTATTCGTGCTGCTCGCCGTTGAACTCGCCGATCGCGTCACGATGAAACGCGACCTTGAAATCGCGCGCGAGATCCAGCAATGGCTCGTCCCTGACCATCCGCCGAGCGTGCCCGGCGTGGACATCGCTTTTGCCACCCGCCCGCAAAACACGGTTGCAGGCGACTACTACGACGCATTTCTCCGTCCGCTGCCTCCGAGAGACTCGGTGTCGCCACCGTTGTTCGTGGTCGTCGCCGACGTTGCCGGGAAAAGCGTTCCCGCCGCGCTGCTGATGGCCACGTTTCAAGCGAGCTTGAGCGCGCTCGCGGCGACTCCCGTGACAATCGATGAAATCGTAGTCGGCCTCGACCGCTATTGCCGCGCCCACAGCCTGGAAGGACGACGCTTCACCACTGCATTTCTCGCCGAAGTCGATCCGAAGACGCGCGAAATGATTTTCATCAATGCGGGCCACAACGATCCGATACTTCGGCGCGCCTCGGGCCAGGTCGAACGCCTCTCGACTGGAGGCCCGCCGTTTGGACTTCCACTTTTCTCTGAAGAAAAAGTTCTCTACCCATCCGGTCGCGTGCAGCTTCAGCCGGGCGACCTGCTCTTCATCTTCACCGACGGAGTGGTGGAAGCTGTCAATGATGCCGGAGAGGAATATGGCGAAGCGCGACTCCTCCCTTGCATCCAGAACGCGCCGCCCGAAAGCTCGGGCGAGACCTTGAAACGAGTGATGGAGGATGTAAACGCCTTCGTGGGATTCGCGCGCCAGCACGACGACATCACGTGTCTCGTCCTGCGCGTCAGCGCGTAGCAACATCCGGAGTTTTCCGTGATAATTGCGTTATGAACGCTCGCGCCCTCGCCGAAAGAGTCTGCCGCACGCTGCGCGCGGCGGGCCATCAGGCCTACTTCGTGGGCGGATGTGTGCGCGACATTCTCCTGGAGCGCGAACCCGCCGACTATGATGTCTCAACCGACGCCACGCCGGACCGCGTCCAGCAGCTCTTTCCGCACAGCCTCGCTGTAGGCGCGAAATTTGGAGTCGTCATTGTCACGGAAGAATCAGGCGCGGAGTCTTCCGCGCAGGTCGAAGTCGCCACGTTTCGCTCCGATGTCGGCTACTCCGACGGCCGCCACCCCGATGAAGTTGTGTACACGGACTCGCCTCAAGAGGATCTCAAGCGGCGTGATTTCACGATCAACGCCTTGCTTCTCGACCCCGAAACGAAAGAGATCCTCGATTTCGTCGGAGGGCGTGACGACCTTCGCGCCGGAATCATTCGCGCCATCGGCCGCGCGGACGACCGGTTTCGCGAGGACAAATTGCGCATGGTTCGCGCCGTGCGTTTTGCCGCGCGCTTTAGGTACGCGATCGAGGCCGCCACCTTTAGCGCCATCGTGAAATCCGCCCCTGCTATTCACGAAGTTTCGGCCGAGCGTCTTCGAGACGAGCTCACCAAACTCCTCACCGAAGGCGCCGCCCGCCGCGGTTTCGAGCTTCTCGACGAGACGCGCCTTCTCCCGGAGCTTCTTCCCGAAATCGCGCGCATGAAGGGCGTCGAACAGCCGCCGCAATTCCATCCCGAAGGCGATGTATGGACGCACACGCTCATGATGCTCGATGGTTTGCCGGCACGCTCCACGCCGACTCTGGCTTGGGGCGTCCTGCTCCATGATGTCGGCAAACCCCCGACGTTTACGCCTCCCTCCGGTCCCAACGGCCGCATTCGGTTTGACCAGCACGTCGAAGTCGGCACGCGCATGGCCGAGGAGATCTGCCGGCGCCTCCGATTCTCTAACGACGATACGGCGCAAATCGCCTCGCTCGTCGCCAATCATCTTCGGTTCAAGGACGTGCCGCAGATGAAGCCCTCGACGCTGAAGCGCTTCGTCCGGCTCGACCGTTTCGACGAGCATCTCGAACTGCACAGGCTCGACTGCAGCTCGAGCCACCGAAATCTCGATAACTATGGCTTTGTCCGCCGATTCCTGGCTGAAACTCCGCCCGAACAGGTCCGCCCGCCCCGGCTCCTGACCGGGGATGACCTCATATCCCTGGGCTACGCGCCCGGACCGCCCTTCCACGCGATCCTGGAGGCTGTTGAGGAGGCCCAGCTCAACGGCAAGGTCACGACGCGGGAGGCGGCGCTCCGCCTGGTCCAGGAGATGTTCAAGCCCGCGCGGCATCTGAAATAAGTGCCCCTACATCAGTATTTTGCGTGAAATGGACGGCGCGACCTGAACCGCGGGAGGCTAAACGCCATTGCATTTAATTCCTTAGCGCGATATACTCACGTTTCTTTATAGGAGGCGGCGAAGATTGATAAATCTTTCTTCCGCTCTACTGCATCTAACTACTTCGACAGCCGATATAGCTGGCAGATGGACTGATTGCATTTGATTCGCGTATGGTGCCAAAGGGGGCTAACGTGGCCAAACAAACGAGAGTCGTTCCAGAAGAGCTCGCGATTCTTCCCGTGCGAGACACCGTCCTTTTTCCCGGAGCCGTCATGCCTTTGCCGGTGGGACGGGAAAGCTCTCTTGCGCTCCTAGATTCTCTGGAAGGTCCTGAAAAGTTGCTTGGTGTGGTGGCGCAGCTTGATCCGCGCATCGAGTTGCCGACCGGCACGGACCTTCACAGCGTTGGCACGCTCGCCAAAGTTCACAAAATGGTGCGCATGCCCAACGGTAATGTCGTGGCATTTCTCGAAGGCCTCAGCCGCCTCCGCGTTACCGAGGTGATCGGCTTGAAGCCGTTTTTGCGCGCTCGCGTCGAGAACCAGCCAGACCTTGAAGACCAGTCCGATGCCGAGCTGACTGCTCTCGAGCGCAACGTCCAGGAACTCTTCCGCGAAGTAGTGGCTCGTTCGCCGCAGCTTTCCGACGATCTCCAGACCGAAGCCGCGAACATCGATTCCCCGGCCCGTCTGGCCGATTTCGTCGCTTCCACTCTGCCTTCGCTCAACACCATGGTGCGCCAGGAGTTGCTCGAAACATTCAGCGTGCGCAAGCGCCTGGAGATCTTGATCAACGAGCTTTCCAAAGAAAAGGAAGTGCTCGAGCTGCGCACCAAGATCCACGACCAGGTGCAGGAGCAGGTGAACCAGAGCCAGCGCGAATTCCTGCTGCGCGAGCAGATCAAGGCGATCCAGAAGGAACTGGGCGAATCCGAGGACGGCCAAACCGAGATCGAAGAGCTCCGCAAGAAGGTCGAAGAGTCGGGGATGTCCGCCGACGCGAAGAAGGAGTGCGACCGCGAACTCAAGCGTCTCGCAAAGATGACCCCGGCCTCGGCCGAGTACATGGTCTCGCGGACATACCTCGAATGGATGACCTCGCTCCCGTGGAACAAGACCTCCGGCACCGGCGAAGAGGAAATTGATATCGCGAAGGCGCAGGAGATCCTCGACGAGGATCACTACGACCTCGAAAAGGTCAAACAGCGCATCCTCGATTATTTCGCCGTGAAGAAGCTGCAACCCGGTATGAAGGGTCCCATCCTTTGCTTTGTCGGGCCTCCCGGAGTCGGCAAAACCTCGCTTGGGAAATCAATCGCCCGGGCGCTCGGCCGTAAATTCGTGCGCATTTCGCTCGGCGGGATGCACGACGAGGCTGAGATCCGCGGCCACCGCCGCACCTACATCGGCGCTCTGCCCGGCCAGATCATCCAGGGTATCAAGCGCGCCGAAACGATGGACCCCGTCCTCATGCTGGACGAGGTGGACAAGCTCGGCCGCGATTTCCGCGGCGATCCGTCGGCTGCGCTGATGGAAGTGCTCGACCCGGAACAGAACTCGACCTTCCGCGATCACTATCTCGATGTGCCGTTCGATCTGTCGAAGGTCCTCTTCGTGGCCACGGCGAACTGGATGGACCCAATTCCAGAGGCGCTCCGCGACCGCATGGAGGTCCTCGAGCTGGCCGGCTACACCGAGGAAGAAAAGATCCACATCGCGAAGCGATTCCTGATCCCGCGCCAGACCAAGGAACATGGCCTCGCGCTGGGTGAACAGATCGAATTCACCGATGATTCGCTTCACGATTTGATTCACCACTACACGCGCGAGGCGGGCGTCCGCAATCTCGAACGCGAGATCGCCACGCTCGTGCGCAAACAGGCCCGGCGGATTGCCGAAGGCAAGATGGACAAGCTCATCGTCACGCCCGACGTGATTCACGAAGTCCTCGGCATTCCGAAGTTCCGCCTCGAGAAGGAAGTCGAAGAACGGGTGCAGAAGCCCGGCGTATCGATTGGACTTGTCTGGACGCCCGTGGGCGGAGACATCGTCTTCATCGAAGCCAGCAAGATGCGCGGCGGAAAGCAGTTCACCATGACCGGGCATCTGGGCGAGGTGATGCAGGAGTCCATGCGCGCGGCGCTCAGCTGGGTCCGCTCAAACTCGGAGCGCTACGACATCGACCCGGATTTCTTCCGGAAGCTCGACTTGCACATCCACGTGCCGTCGGGCGCCATTCCGAAAGACGGGCCTTCCGCCGGCGTTGCCATGGTCACAGCGCTGGTCAGTTTGCTGACCGGCCGGCCGATTCGGCCGCGCGTGGCGATGACCGGAGAAATTTCGCTCACCGGAGTCGTCCTGCCGATCGGCGGCGTAAAGGAAAAGGTGCTCGGCGCAAAGCGGGCGGGTATCCGCGAGGTCATTCTCCCGTCGGAAAACGAACCGAACGTGAAGGAGGATCTGCAGCCGGAAATGCTCGAAGGCATCCAGCTCCACTTCGTGCGCACCGTCGAACAGGCCCTCGATATCGCGCTGGGCAAGTTCGATAAGCCGGTGCGGCCGGCCACCGGCGGCGCGCTCGGCGAGGGTCGCCCGGTCGTGGGTCCCGTTCACTAAGAACGCGAAGCAGGGAACTCGAAAGACGAAGGCCCGGGCAGCAATGTCCGGGCCATTTCTTTTGGGCGCACGAAAAACCTTTCCTGTTGCGGGGCGCGGCGCATTCGCGTACAGGTAGCCGATGCCTTACCGTCCTCGAGAGCTTGTCGTGCGCGCGCGCGAAGCCGCGGCCGTGCTGCTGGCCACGCTCGATCACAACGAGATGGTCGCGCGCTTCCTCGATATCTATTCCGCCGAGCATCGCCGCCCCGGTCGCGCCGACCAACCCTCGTTCTACCGCGAACAGCTCCAGATGATTCGCCGCGAATCCATCCTCGCGGCGGTTTTGCGCATTGAAGCGGCGCTGCCCGCGCGGCTGAAGGTCAGCGTCACCGTGCGCGGCGCGCGGCGCCCACCAAAGAAGAAGACAAAAGGAAAGAAGGCCGCTCGTGCGAAGCCCAGGGCAAAAAGCGCGGGCTTGGATCTGGCGATCCCTTTCCTCGATCTTTTCCGTGAGGAGTTTTTTGTTGCTTTGGGGCAGTCGCTTAGCTGGAGTGAGGAAGACGCTCAGGAATTTTGGCGCGACTTGGAACTGTACGAAATGCTCGCCGCTCGCGAGCCTTCGCGTCCGGCGGGACGCGCCGCTGCTTCGGGGCCTTTCGTGGATCGCGTCGCGTTGTTGCTCGATCCCTCGCTGATGGAACAGGCCCGCCGCGCGGCCGGCAAGTTTCAGCTCGAGATCAATGCTGCCGCCGACCGCGTCCTGCGCAAAGTCTTTTCCCGCCGCCGGGCCAATTGAGTTGACTCCCGGGCGGCGCGGCGGGGCGCAAACCAAAGCCGAGCCGAAAGGCCTCACCCCAATGAGGCGGGATGAGCTACATAGAACATCGGAGCGCCGAGGCGAATGGCCGGAGTTGCGCCAAGGATCAGCGCCGGGCGTAGTGGTGCTACGCCCCTACAACAACCGATGCGCCTCAGGCCGAGGCGGCGATCTCTTTACGGCCGTGCTTCGAGCACGATATTGAAGGGAGTTTCCGCGGCCCGCCGGACGCGCTTGAATCCGGCCGAGGTCAGAATCTTCGAAAGCCGCCCCTGGCCCGCTTGCGCGCCGAGCCCCAGCCCGACTTCCTGCGAAAGCGAAGCGGGCGTGCACAACATCGTGGACGCTCCGTAGAACACACGGCCGATGGGATTCAAATTGTCTTCCAATTTGTCGTGCGCAAATGGCTCGACGATCATCCACGCGCCGTTTGCGCCGAGCGATTGCAGCACGTGCCTCGCAGCGCCCTCCGGATCGCCCATGTCGTGCAGGCAATCGAAGAACGCAACCAGTTGATAGCCCTTGCCGGGAAAATCCTTCGCCTTTGCGACCTCGAATTTCACCCGATCGGAAACTCCAGCCTTAGCCGCCGCCTCCCGCGCCATTTCGACGGACTTCGGATGGTAATCGAAGCCCGTGAAAGTTGACTTCGGAAATGCCTCCGCCATCAGGATGGTCGAAGTTCCCAGTCCGCAGCCCACGTCGGCGACTTTTGCTCCCGCCTTCAGCTTCGCCTCCGTGTCGCCGAGCGCCGGAATCCATTCGCTGATCAAGTGCGCCCGGTAGTTTGGGCGGAAGAAGCGTTCCGTTCCCACGAAGAGCGAATGATCGTGCTCGTGCCAGCCCACGCCTTTGCCTGTTTGGAACGCCTCCGAAATCTTCGGCTCGTCGATGAAGCACGACTTTACGGCTTGGAAAAATCCCGGAAGAAAGACGGGGCTCTGTTCATCGGCGAGCGCCATGGCCTGCTCGGGAGGCAGCGTGAACTTAGCGGTGGCCGCGTCGTAAGTCACAAAGCCGCCGGCGGCTTGCGCCGAGAGCCATTCGCGGACGTACCGCTCCGTCGTCTTTGTTTTCGCGGCGAGTTCGGCGGAAGTCATTGGGCCGGCACCGGCCATCGCCTTGTACAGGCCCAGCTTGTCGCCGACGATGATGAGCGCGGCATTCATCGCCGCTCCCATTTCGCCGACGGCTTTCATCACGAATTCGTGCAGCTTCGCTTCGTTAATCGGCATAGACGGAGATGTAGCCATGGTTTCCTCCTACGGGCCTGCGAATTGGGAAAAAGCCGGAAGATGAAGATACGATTTCGGCCGGATTCTACCCGTGCTGATCTAGCAAGTCAACGTGCGCTCAAGCCCCGTTCGAAGCGTGTTTTTGATATTCTCGCGCCAGTGCTCTTCTTTTTCTACCTTCTGGTCGTAGTGCAGATCGCGCTGGGGCTCTATTGGCTCTGGGACGGATACGAATGGTTCCGCCTGGTCAGGGGAAGGCTTTCGTCGCACGCGGGATTCTATGCCCCGGTCACCGCGTTGATCTGCCCGTGCAAGGGCGCCGAGCCCGGCCTCGAAGACAATCTGACCGCTCTCACCAAGTTTGAATATGGAAATTACGAAATCTATTTTGTCATGGCGACCAGCCTCGACCCGGCGCTGAAAGTCGTCGAACGTGTGAAGGCGGCGAGCCAGCGGCCCGTCCACATCGTGATTGCCGGCCCGGCCGAGGATTGCGGCGAGAAGGTGCACAACCTTCGCCGCGCCGTGGAATCGCTCACCGACAACTTCGAAGTCATCGTCTTCACCGATTCCGATGTGCGTCTGCCGCATGGCTGGCTCAGCAAGCTCGTCGCGCCGCTCCAGGACACGCGCATCGGTGCGACCACCGCCTATCGCTGGATTATCCCCAGCCGCGCCATTGGCTCCGGCGGACTTGCCAGCGCTCTCGCATCGGCGTGGAATGCGTCCGTCGCCACCATGCTCGGCCGTGCCCGGGAAAATTTCTGCTGGGGCGGCGGCACCGCCATTCGCCGGAGCACGTTCAACGACGTGCGCGTGCTCGAGGCCTGGGAGGGCGCCATCAGCGACGATTTTGCCCTCACGCGCGCGCTGAAGAACGCCGGCAGGTCCATCGTCTTCTGCTCCGAATGTTTGGCGCCGACTCTGCATCCCTGGACCGGCTCGAGCCTGCTCGAATTCACCAATCGCCAAATTCTGATCACGCGCGTCTACGATTCCCGGCGGTGGGGCATGGCCGCGGCCGCGCATCTGAGCTACGTGTTCACGCTGATCTTCGCCGCGTTTGTCATCATGGCGCAGATGGCTGACGGCGATCCGTGGATGAATCTTGTCCTGATGGCCTTCGTCATTCCGTTTCTTGCCGTGATGAAGGGCGTGCTTCGAACCATTGCGGTGGTCGAAATGCTGCCGGATTGGAAGGCCCAACTGAACCAGTGGAGCTGGGTTTGGACCGCGCTGGCTCCCGTCACCCCGTTTCTTTTCGCCTGGAATTTCATTGCCTCGCTCCTGACCAGGCGCATCCGCTGGCGCAACGTCCGCTACGAACTCGTCTCCCCGAGCGTCACGCGCGTATTGCAGCGATAGCGGCCCCTTTTCGTTGTAATTTTTTTCTCCCCACGCGTAATCGAATGTAGAATCCCGCCAATCTAGGAGCGAAGAAGGGGACTAATGGCCACCGCGACCCTGCAGCAGGCGCCGGAAGCGCCCGAGAAGGTGAATTCTTTCGGGCGGATTGTCGGCGTGATTTTCAGCCCGAAGGAGACATTTGAATCCATCGCCCGGCAGCCGACTTGGCTGGCGCCCGTGATTTTCGTCACGATAATCAGCTTTGCGATGAATGTCGTGCTGGCGTCTCGCGTGGATTGGCCTGCCTACATCCAGACACAGATGGAAAGGACCGGCCGCACGGATCAGATTCCCAACGCGCAGGTCATGAATCGCGTCGTCATGGTTCAGAAGTCCATTCGTTACGTGCGCGGCGTGGTCGGCGATATTTTCAGCGTGTTGTTTGGCGCGGCCATCTATCTCGGGATCTTCAACCTTATCGTCGGCGCGGACCTGAAATTCAAAACAGTGCTGTCGATCGTCAGTTTCGCAGCCGTCCCTACGGCCGTGAAGGAGCTCATCGGAATCGGAATTCTTTTTCTGAAAGATCCCAACACGATAAATCCCGACAATTTTATCGCGTCAAATCTCGGCGCTTTTTTCAACAATCCGCCTATCTGGCTGATGGTTCTGGGCATCACCATTGACATCTTCATCTATTGGGGCATGTACCTGGTGGTGGTCGGCTTTACCTCGCTTCACCACAAGAAGATAAGGGCTGGCACGGCGTTCGGCGCGGTTCTTGCCTTGTATCTGTTTGTTGTCCTTCTGACCGTTGGCCTGACCGCGGCGTTCACCTGATACACTTCGCGGATGGGTTTTCAATTCGAGGTTCTTGCGACCGATCCGACGGGCGCGCGTCACGGACGTCTCACGACCCCGCACGGCGTGATCGAAACGCCCGCCTTCATGCCCGTAGGCACGGCTGCCACCGTAAAAGGCCAGACCCAGCGCGATCTCGAAGACCTCGACGCGCAAATCATTCTCGCGAATACCTACCATCTCTATTTGCGTCCCGGGCACGAGTTGATTCGCGGCATGGGCGGCCTCCACCGGTTCATGTCCTGGCCGCGCCCGATCCTCACCGATTCGGGCGGCTTTCAGGTTTTTAGCCTGAGCAGCCTGCGCAAAGTGGCGGACGACGGCGTCACATTCCGCTCCCATCTCGATGGCTCCGAGCATTTTCTTTCGCCGGAAAAGGCGCTCGAGATTGAAATCGCTTTGGGCGCGGACATCATCATGGTGCTCGACGAATGCATCGAAGCGCCGTCCGAGGAATCCCGCGCGCGCGAAGCGGCGGCCCGCACGCTCGATTGGGCGCGCCGCTCGCGCGACTACTTCACGAGCCATGGCGACGCCGCCCGGCAGATGCTTTTCGGCATCGTCCAGGGCGGGACGCATGCGGCACTGCGCCGCGCGAACGCGGACGCGCTCGTCGATCTCGATTTTCCCGGATACGCAATCGGCGGGCTTGCCGTCGGCGAATCCCACGCGGTCACATGCGAGATGACGCAGGTCGCGGCCTCGCGTCTTCCCGCGGACCGTCCGCGCTACCTAATGGGCGTGGGCAAGCCCGAGCAGATCCTCGATTACGTCGCGCTCGGCGTGGACATGATGGACTGCGTGCTTCCCACGCGCAGCGCCCGTCACGGCTGTCTCTTCACGTCGCAGGGACGCCTGCTGATTCGCAACGCGCAGTACGCCAGCGACCCGCGGCCGATTGACGAGAACTGTTCTTGCGCAGTGTGCCTCCGTTACTCTCGCGCGTACTTGCGGCATCTATATTCGACCGGAGAATTTCTCGCGGTGATCTTGAACACCCACCACAATCTCTACTTTTACCTTGACATCATGCGTCAAATTCGTAAGGCTATCACGTTTGGGAAGCTGGAAAGTTTCCGCTCTGACCTTCAGGCACGCCTCACGTAGGCAAACACAAGAGGGCGCTGGGTGCAGTATAGGGCGGGGAAGCTTCTTCGGAACTTGGCATTCATAACCTGACGGGCGCGGCAGGTTAGCCCACCACGGCGGAAAAGGCGAAATGATTGTGACGTTCGGCATGCTCGTTCCAGCAGACCCGGCGCTTCTCGCGCAGGCATCGTCGCAACCCGGCGGAATCGCCCTGTTCCTTCCGCTGATTCTCATTATGGTGATCTTCTATTTCCTGATGATCATGCCCGCGCAGCGCCGCCAGAAGAAAGTCAACGAGATGCTCAAGAATTTGAAGAACGGCGACAAGGTCATCACCAGCGGCGGAATCTACGGCACGATCGTGGGGCTCGAGGGTGACGCCATCCAACTTCGCATCGCCGAACAGGTGAAGATCAAAGTGTCGCGCAGCGCCATCGCCGGACTCCAGCTCGAAAGCAAGGAGAGCTAGCGGCGCGCATGAATCCCCAGCTCAAGTGGAAGTTTGCTTTCATACTGGCCGTGCTTCTGGTTTGCATTTACGGGGTCGTCGGACTGCCGACGTTCCCGACCTCCTGGACCCAGGTAAAACAAAACCTTTCCGATCGCATCCAGCTCGGTCTGGACCTGAAAGGCGGCAGCCACCTCGTTCTCCAGGTGCAACTCGAGGAGGCCATCGGCCAGCGCTGCGACCAGACCGTGGACCAGATCAGCAAGCAGCTCCACGATAAGAATATCGGCTTCGGCGAAATCCGGCGCGTGGACGATACCCACATTCTCGTCCGCAGCGTGGACCCTGCCACTTCCGGCAGCTTTCGCGATCTCGTCAGCAATCAGTTTGCGGATTGGGCGATGGCCCCCGCCGCGGGTGAAACGAACGGTTATCTGCTGACCATGAAGCCGAGCATTATTTCCGAAATCCGCAAAGACGCCATGGACCAGTCGCTCGAGGTCATCGCGCGCCGCATCAACGAAATCGGTTTGAAAGAGCCGACCATCGCCTTCACGGGCCGCAGCGACGACGAGATTCTGATCCAACTCCCCGGTGAAGGCGATCCGACCCGGACGAAATCCGTGATTCAAGCGGGCGGGCAGTTGCAGTTGACTCTGGTGGCGGACGACCAATCGTATCCTTCCGAGGTCGCGGCGCTCGCGGCGAAGGGTGGCGTCCTCCCGCCCGGCTCGATCATCGTTCCTGGCAAATCCGACAGCACGGCGGGCCAATCCTCTCAGCAGGTCTACTACATTCTCGCCCGCGCTCCGATTGTCACCGGGCAGGACCTTGTCGGCGCCGCTCCGCAGCCGAGCACGAACAACCCCGGCCAGTATGAAGTCAATTTTCATCTTTCGACTTCCGCTGCGGCGCGGTTCGGTCCCTTCACGGCAGCCAACGTCGGTCATCGCATGGCGATCGTTCTCGACAATAAGGTTTACACCGCCCCAGTCATCAACAGCCGCATCGAAGACTCCGGCGTGATTGAAGGCAATTTTAGCCAGGATACAGCGCAGGACCTCGCACTCGTGCTTCGCGCCGGCGCCCTTCCGGCTTCAATCAAGTATCTCGAGGAGCGCACCGTCGGCCCGTCCCTGGGCGCGGACTCAATTCGCCAGGGCGTTCGCGCCTCGATCGGCAGCATGATCGTGGTGATGATTTTTCTCGTGTTCTATTACCGGCTCAGTGGTGTCAATGCTGTTGTGGCCCTGGTGCTGAACCTCGTGATCCTCGTCGCCTTTATGGCCTATGCCGGGGCGGTGCTGACGCTTCCAGGCATCGCCGGCGTGATTTTGACCATTGGCATGGGCGTGGATTCCAACGTTCTGGTCTTTGAGCGCATCCGAGAGGAATTGCGCAGTGGGAAGGTACCGGCCCCTGCGGTGGATACTGGGTTTGACCGTGCGTTTCTGACGATCATTGACACTCACGTGACCACGATCGTATCTGCCGTGTTTCTATTCCTTTTCGGTACCGGACCGGTACGAGGTTTCGCAGTGACGTTGGTGATCGGTTTGCTTGCTAACGTCTTCACGTCCATCTACGTATCGCGAGCAATTTTTGACTATCACCTGTCGCGGATGGACCGCCAGGGTCACTTAAGCATTTAGCCCTGGTACTAGAACGAGCCTCTTGGGAGGCGGTTGCCGGGCACAAACCGGGTTACTGCGGTGTCAAAGTAAAGGGGCGGGACTAGGCATGGAATTCTTCCACGGTGTCAATGTTGACTGGATGGGGAAGACCAAATACTTCGTGGCCCTGTCCCTGCTCCTTTTGGTAGCCGGCTGGATATCTATTTTTCACCGCGTCTCTAAGAATCCCGAGGCGCTGTACGGGATCGACTTCCGCGGCGGCACTCTCGTCTACGTCCGTTTTGCCGGCAAGCCCCCGATTGATCAGATTCGCACAGGACTTCAGCAAGCCGGCCTGCCGAATAGCACCATTCAAGGCATCAGCGACACGCAGAATGTCAGCTCGCAGAATGACGTGGTGATCGGACTCGAGCAGAGCCAGACCGATGAGTCGCTAGACGCCGGCAAACAGAAAATCCTCGACGTTCTCCACAAGACTTTCAGCACGGCGAGCGCGGGTAAGACGGATTTCAATTCCATCACCGTTTCCGCTCTGGCCGCCGACCTCACCCAGAAAGATCCTCTCTCTCTCGGGACCAACGCCGGCGATCGCTATACGCAGCTCGCCACCCAGCTCACCGATGCGCGCGACAAGGATCGCGGCGGCATCGTCACCAATTTCGATGAACTCAAAGGCGTCGCGGGCGTCACGCCGGCCGTTCTCAGTTCGCTCGCCAATAATTACTCTCTCAGCACATTTGCGATACGCGACGCGGAGATCGTCGGTCCCAAGGTTGGGGCGCAGCTCCGCCATCAAGCTTTCTGGGCAACTATCTATGCCCTGGGCGGCATGTTGGTGTATATTGCGATTCGCTTTGAGTGGGTGTACGGGGCCGCGGCTGTCATCGCCGTCTTCCACGACGTGCTGATCACGCTGGGTTTCTTTTCACTCTTTCACTATGAGATTTCGCTTACGGTGATTGCGGCCTTGCTCACTCTGGTCGGATATTCGATGAACGATACGATTGTCATCTTCGACCGAGTGCGAGAGAATCTCCGGCTCATGCGCCGCGAGCCGTTCAAGGACATCGTGAACAAGTCCATCAATCAAACGCTCTCCCGCACCATCCTCACCAGCGGATTGACGTTCCTCACCGTTTTGGTGCTGTTCCTGATGGGTGGGGAAGTTCTTCGCGCGTTCTCTTTTGCCATGGTGGTGGGAGTTGTGGTAGGAACGTACTCCAGTTTTGGCATCGCAGCACCCATCGTGGTTCTCTGGAACAAATATCACGATGGACAGGGATCAACCGTCCGCGCCGGATCCGCAGCCGGAAAGCGCGCGACAGCACCAGCAAGGAGCTAGGATATGTTCAATCAACTTGTCGTATCTGGCGCGCATCAGGAAGGCACTCACAAGCCTTGGGCCGTCGCCATGTCGGCGCTCATTCAGACCGTGATCGTAGGCGTCATGATCTTGATTCCCCTCATCTACACGGAAGCATTGCCCAAGGGCATGCTCAACACTTTCTTGGTCGCTCCTGCTCCGCCGCCTCCGCCACCTCCGCCGGCTGCTCCGGTGAAGATCGTCAGGCCGCGCATCGTTCAGCCGCAGACCATGGTCGCTCCCACGGTGATCCCCAAGCAAGTTGCAATGATCAAGGACGAGGCGCCGGACGTGGGCGCCATCGGTACTGGATTTGGAGTCGCTGGCGGCACGGGCGACGCGCTGGGCGGCGGTATTCTCAACACCGCTCCTCCGCCTCCGCCGAAGGCCACTCCTACTCGAATCAAAGTTGGCGGCCAGGTCCAGAGTGCGTCGCTGCTCCGTCAGGTTCAGCCGGTCTATCCGCCGATCGCTAAGACGGCTCACGTTTCCGGCACGGTCATCCTTCACGCGATTATCGCCAAGGATGGCTCGATTCAGGAACTGCAATACGTTACCGGGCCGGCGCTCTTGATGAAGGCGGCCATGGACGCGGTCCACGAGTGGCGCTATAAGCCCACGCAGCTCAATGGCGAGCCCGTGGAGGTAGATACCACGATTCAAGTTGTGTTTACGCTGGGTGGTGGCTAGGAAGGGCCGGTCCCGCTCGCGGGCCCGGATCGCTGGGGATGGGAATGCCGACCGGCAGAATATTGCTGCCGCGATCGATTTGCAGTGACGGAGGAGGATTGAACTTTATGCTTGCTTATGCACTGTTGGCGATGTTTCAGGAGCCCGAGGTCGGTTGGGATATAATTACGATGTGGCACAACATGGGCTGGCCGGCTAGATCGGTGGTCGGAATTCTTTTCATCATGTCCGCGTGGTCGGTGGGCATCATGATTGACCGCGCGCTCATGTATAGCGCGGCGCGGAAGCAGTCCCGCGTATTCGTGCAGCAGGTCGCCGGCGCTCTCAAGGACAACAAGCTCGACGAAGCGATCTCCATCGCCGAGCGCAATAAGAAGAGCCACATCGCCAAGGTAGTGGCGACCGGCCTTTCCGAGTTTCAGGCCGCTTCGTCGCAGGTCAGCGACGAGGAAGTCATCGAAGCCGCCAAGCGCGGCCTCGAACGCTCCGTGGCCATCGTCCACGCCGAAATGAAGCGCGGCCTTTCCGGCCTCGCTACCATCGGCTCGACCGCTCCTTTCGTCGGCCTCTTCGGCACCGTCATGGGCATCATCAACGCGTTTAAGGGCATATCGAGCTCGAAGGTCACCGGTCTGTCGGCAGTCGCTGGCGGTATCGCGGAAGCCCTCGTCACCACCGCGCTCGGCTTGCTCGTCGCCGTTCCCGCCGTCTGGACCTTTAACTATTTCACGAACCGCGTGGAAGCCTTCGACGTTGAGATGGACAACTCCTCGATGGAACTGATCAACTACTTCATCACTCGCCGAGGCGGAAAGAAGTAAGCCATGGCATACAAGCCCAAAGCGCCACCGGTGATGGCCGCCCCGAACGTCATTCCCATGGCGGACATCATGCTGGTCTTGCTCATTATTTTCATGGTGATCACGCCTCTGTTGCAGAAGGGCCTCCCGGTGAACATGGCCAAGGCCGAAAACGCCGAAAAAATGCCCAACGCCGATCGGGACGACGCCATCATCATCGCCGTGACGCGCGACGGGCACATGTTCCTTGGCAGCAGGGAAATCCAGTTGAGCGAGATCACCGACGAAGTCAGGGACCAGCTTTCCAATCGCCTCGACAAGACCGTCTACGTTCGCTCCGATGCACGGGCGAAATACGGCGATGTGGTCAAGGCTGTTGACGAAGTGCGCTCTGCCGGCGTGGAGAATCTTGGCCTTCTAACAGAGAAGCCCCAAGGCAAGGTTACTCCGCCCCCCCCGCCAGGTGGCTCGGATTAATTAATCATAGCGGCAGATAAGTCTAAGGAGTCCTCCTATGGGAATGGCAGTTGGTGGAAGTAAAGGCGGTCCGGTTTCGGAACCCAATATCGTTCCGTTGATAGACGTGCTCCTCGTGCTGATCATCATCTTCATGGTGATCACTCCCCGGACGCCGACGGGATTGCAGACTCTGGTTCCTCAGCCTCCTCCGCCCAATCAGAAACAGACTGAACCCGATAATCGCACCATCGTGGTTCAGGTGATGACCGGCGGAAAAGTGATGATCAATCAGGACTCGAGCAACTGGAACGATCTCGGCCCGCGCCTCTTCGAAATTTTCAAGGAGCGCGCTGACAAGATCGCTTTCGTAAAAGGTGATGACGACGTCGAGTTCGCCCAGGTCGCGCGGGCCATCGACATCATGCGTGGCTCGGGCATCGACCACGTTGGCCTCATCACCGCCAAGATTGAAGCGGGTCAGTAGCCTGGATTTCATAGCCGTCCAACCGACGGATTTATCAGCGCGAGTGGAATGTCCGCTCGCGCCGTCACCGACCGAAGGAGAGCCGTAATGCAGCGCAAGCCTCATGTATTAATTCTTGTGGCCGTGGTTATAGCCGCGGTTGCCGCCGGAGCCGGCTGCGACAAGCTCCGCGCTCGCGACAAGCTCAACAAGGGCGTGAACGCCTACAAGAACGCCCAGTTCGACGAGGCGATCGAGGATTTCAAGGCTGCCAAGGAATACGATCCCACTCTTACGAACGCCCAGCTCTATCTCGCCACCGCTTACGCCAGCCAGTACATTCCCGGTGCTCCTTCCCCGGAAAACATCAAGAACGGCGAGCAGGCCATGGCGGAGTTTAAGAATATTCTCGATGCCGATCCGTCCAACGTCTCGGCGATCGACGGCATTGGTTCGATCCTTTACAACATGGGTGGCACGCCCTTCGACGCCCAGAAGCTCGCGGATTCGAAGTCTTACCACATGAAGCACATTGCGCTGAAGCCCGACGATCCCGAGCCCTATTACTGGGTCGGTGTCATTGATTGGTCGCTCGCCTATCGAGCCAACAAGGACATGCGCGACGCCTTCAACCGGACCTCGAAGAAGCCGGCGAGGGAAAGCGATCCGATGCCCCCGGCGCTATCGACGCAATTCTCCCAGAAGTATGGCCCGACCATTGACGAGGGGATTACGAATCTCAATACCGCCGTCGTGAAGCGCCCCGATTACGACGATGCCATGGCGTACCTGAACTTGCTCTATCGTCAGAAGGCCGATACGGAGACTTCAGCCTCCGCACGTGATGAGGATTTGAAACAGGCCGACGACCTCGTGGACAAGGTCAAAGCCATCAAGCAGAAGAAAGCGAACATCTCGCCAACTTCCTAGCCGCTCCGGAAATTTTCGAGCGCCGAATCTTTCGCCGGCGGGCTTCTCCAGCCCGCCGGTTTTTTTATGGGGTGAGTCGCGGGGCTTAGGCCGTGCGCTGCAAGTAGAATCCGAAGAAGCTCAAGCCGAGGCCGCTCAGCAAGAGTAAAGGCGAGAGATACACGGTCACGATCGGCTGAATCGGGAACGGGAGCTGCATCAAACTGTATCCGCCGGCGAAGTAATGGACCACCCCGGCCAGGAGCACGCAGAGCAGCCCTTGCCGGATTTTCCCCCGCCCTTCGGCCTTGCGGGTGCCATTGACGCGAATCTGCGGGATCGCCGGGAGCGCCTCCCGGCAGTGCGGACACTGCGTCATCTGGTCGAACACTTCCTTCCCGCAATGCGGGCACTGGCGCGTCGGCATCGAAAAACCCCTGCCTTCATCCTAGATTCGGGCGCCCGGGCTGTCAATTCCCCGGCGGACAGAGAGTAAATGCCAAGCCGGCGGAATCCGCCGCGCCGTCTCCTTGTCTAACACTCCTGCGAGCGAAAAGTTTCGCCACACGCAAAATCCTGTTGGGTGCGGATTCAGGGTAGCCACGACATCAGTTCCGCTCGCCAAGGCACCCGGGTAAACGGAACAGCAATGTACGGATTTTCGCTTCTGCGGTTGACCGAAAACTGTGAGATGTCGACTCTGAAGCCATCTGCTTCAACCGGGCGATCTGGCAAGACCAGACTTATCCGGTGGCCTGGGGCGGCAATCCGACGGCAAATATCAAGAGTTCGTCCGCGCCCAGGATTTTGGTTGAGTGGCCGCTGCCCGTGGTGTCCTCGAGAAGCAGCACGCTGCCGGCAGGGAATCGCCGCACTGCACCGTCACCCGCCGTCATTTGATACTCGCCGCGGACCGTTATGAAAACCTGTCGGCGCGGCGCGGGATGCGGCGTTTCGCCGTTCCAACCCTTGGGCACTCCCAGCCAGAAACAGCCATCGGTCGCCTGGAACGGAGCGGAATACGTGGGCGCGAGCGGCGGCGCCGTGTATTTGGCGTTCAGCTCAACGTTTATATCCGAGAATCGCGATATCCCGCCTTCATCCGTGAACAGCCGCGTGTATTGAGCTTGCACGTGTCCCTCCCTCTGATTTCTGGTGGAGAGGCTATCACAGCGCGACGCCCACGCCATGTCGCTCGGGGTATCTTAACTTCACAGCCCCCGCAATTCGCCGTCAGTCCACATTGACTTGCCCCGGCGATCTCCGTATCAGCAAACGGGATTACAATACAAGTGATGGACCCGGCGAGCAAACCTGCGATTAGCATCGCGGCGCGGCGCACCGTTGATGTGCGCTTCGGCGAGTTGCTGGACAAGGTGCGCAAGAACCGTCCCGGTGACGATGTCGACCTCCTTCGCCGCGCCTACGATTTCGCCGCCGAGCAGCACAAGTCGCAGACGCGCCTTTCCGGCGAGCCCTACCTTTCGCATCCCGTCGAAGTGGCCCACCTGCTGGCGGACATGAAGCTCGACGTGACCTCGCTTTGCGCCGCGCTCCTCCACGACGTCGTCGAAGACACCAAGCAGCCGATCGAGAAAATTACGGAGCAGTTCGGCGCGGATGTGGCGCGGCTGGTCGAAGGCGTCACGAAGATCAGCAAGCTCGACTTGCTCGCCCCGGAAGATCGCCAGGCCGAAAACGTCCGCAAGATGCTGCTCGCCATGGTGAACGACGTCCGCGTGGTTATGGTGAAGCTCGCCGACCGACTGCACAACATGCGCACGCTCGAATATTTGGAGCCCGAGCGCCAACTGCGCATCGCCCGCGAGACGCTCGACATCTACGCGCCCGTCGCCAATCGGCTCGGCATGGGCTTGATCCGCGACGAGCTTGAGGATCTGGCGTTCCGGTATCTCGAGACCGATGCGTTTCTCGAGCTGCAGAAGAAGGTCGCCAATAAGCAGAATGCGTTCGACAAATTCCTCGCCGAAGTCCAGGAAACGATCCGCGAGAAAATGGTCGAAAGCGGCATTCCCGCGGAAGTTCAGGCGCGCATCAAGCGGCTCTATTCGGTGCACCTGAAAATCCAGAAGCAGCAGCGCAATCTCGATCAGATCTATGACTTGCTGGCCGTGCGCGTAATCACCGACACGGTGAAGAACTGCTACGCCGCGCTCGGCGTGATCCACCAGATCTGGCGGCCCGTCCCCGGACGCTTCAAGGACTACATCGCCATGCCCCGCCCGAACCTCTATCAATCGCTGCACACGGCGGTGATTCATTCCGGGCAGCCTTTCGAGGTGCAGATACGCACGCAGGAGATGCACCGCATCGCCGAGCAGGGCGTCGCGGCGCACTGGAAATACAAGGGCGGGCATGAGGCGGCGTCGGCCGCCGACGATCAACGCATCGTATGGATGCGGCACCTAATCGAGTGGGTGCAGGAGATGCAGGAGCCCAGCGAATTTCTCTCCACCCTGCGCGTGGACCTGTATCCCGAAGAGGTATATACGTTCACGCCGAAGGGGCGCGTGGTCGTGCTGCCGCGCGGCGCCACGCCGATTGATTTCGCCTATGCGGTCCACACCGAAGTCGGGCATCAGTGCTCCGGCGCGAAGGTGAATGGCGAGATGGTCCCGCTGCGCCACGCGCTCGCCAATGGCGACGTGGTCGAAATCGTCACGCAAAAGGGGCACGCGCCGTCGCGCGACTGGCTCTCGTTCATTCACACCTCGCGCGCCCGCAGCAAGATTCGTCAGTGGATTCACCTGCATGAGCGCGAGGAGGCCACCGACGTCGGCTGCAAGCTGCTCGAAAAGGAAGCGCGGCAGGCGGGCGTGAGCCTGAAGAAGATTGCGGAAGAAGATTGGCTGCGCGTCGCCGCCGAATACGGCTGCTCGCGCGTGGACGACCTCTACGCCGATCTCGGCTACGGAAAATGGTCTGCTCGCCAGGTGTTGGCGAAGGCCAGCGGAAAACCTCTGGCGGGCGGCCCGGCGGCGGAAGAGCACCAGCCCAAGCTCGCGTCGAGCGTCAAGCGCATGCTCGGGATGGACGAAGCGGCGATCGTGGTGCGCGGCCACGACGACCTGATGGTCTATCGCTCGAAATGCTGCAACCCGATCCTGGGCGACGACATCATCGGCTACGTCACGCGCGGGCGCGGAATCGCGGTCCATAGCAAGAATTGCCCGAACGTCGAGAATTTGCTCTACGAGGCCGACCGCCGCATTGCCGTCGAATGGGCCGCTTCCACGCAGGCGGAGTTTCCGGTGCGCTTGCGCATCATCACCGAGGATCGCCCCGGAATGATCGCGGGAATTTCCAACATCATCAGCGATACCGGCGCGAACATACGCAGCTTCGAAAGCGGTGGCGACGACAACACCCGCGCGCGCATCGAAGTTGCTCTCGATGTGCGCGACCGCAAGCAGCTCGAGCACATCATCGCGGCGATCAAGCGCATCCCCGGCGTCTTCGATATCGAACGCGTTTACAACGTCTAGCGCGGCAGGCGAGCGGTGGCTCCCCCGTAATCCTTCCGCGACACCGCGCCGCGGTCTATCGCAGCGCGCGTACAATCATTGCATGGGGAACATCTCGGCACCCCGCGCATTAGGCGCGCCGCACGGAGCCGCGCTCCGTCGCCAGCCGCTTGCATCCGTTGCGCTACTCCTCGCATTGTGCATCGCCGGCTGCCATTCCATGCAGCCGTTGGATACCAAACCGCTCGATACCGCCGGGATGAATTACGACGCCATCCAGCAATTGAAAACGCTCAACGTCACGGCGCCTGAAGTCGCGCAGCTCGCCACCGCGCGGCAGAGCGGATTTTCGGATACCAGCTGCATCGCGACCGTGAACATCTATCGGGGACGCGGCCAGGCGTTCGATGCGGGCGGCGAGATCGCCGGTCTGCTTCGCGCGCAGGTGCGCGAAGAAACGATTCTCGAACTTGCGAAGCTGAATCAGCTGGGATTGGGCGCGGGAGAGCTTCAGGCCATGCGTCTCGCGGGCCTTTCGGACGCCATTCTTCTGGAAGTGGCCCGCCATCGCGCGGCGGGCAAGCCGGTTCTCGCAGGTGCGTCTCTCGCCAGCCTGAAAAACGCCGGTGTGCGCGAATTGACGCTCCTCGAGCTCGCGCGGCGCGGCGTTCCAGATTCGCAGGCAGTCGCGATCATCGCGTTTCGCCGCCATGGCGCCACCGACGCGCAAATCCTCAGCCGCTTCGCCGCGCTCTAGCGGCGCCATGATTTTCCGGCTTTCCCCGCCCATGCTGCCTCTGTAGAATCTTCCTATCTTGAACCGCAACGTTCCGCGCTCGCTTGCTGCCACGCTCGCTGCTTCAATCGCGCTGTTCGCGTCCGCGTGTGCCGTGCCGCTCGCGCCCGGCTATCGAATCGTCAAGGAATCGCGGGAAGTGCGGTTCGTTCCCGGCCAGCCGGCTGAGTTGCACGTCCGCGCCAATTACACGCTGCAAAACATGGGCACCGGCGAGCTAACGTTTCTGGACGCGAACTTTCCGGAAGCGCGCGCGTTCGGTCGCACGAACCTTCGTGTGGAAGTGGACGGCCGGGAAGTGGCGGCCGCAAGCCTGCCCGCGGAATATCAGGACGCGCAGCCCGACGTGCTGCGCATCCCGCTCGATCCGGCCTGGGCGCGCAAGCAAACGCGGCAACTCGCGATCGAGTACTCATTCCGTTCGCCCGATAACTCCGCCGCGCGAATCACGATTGACGAGAACAGCTTTCATCTCGGCACGCGCGGATGGTTCCCGGAGCTTCAGCCGCCGAAACACGTGCTCGCTCCTTATCCCAATCCGCCCAAGGTAGCGGACTTCGCTGTTCGCGTGCCGGCGGACTTTGTCGTCCTCGCGCGAGGTACGCCCAAGGGCAAGAAGACGGACGGCAACGAGATCGAGTATCGGTTCCGACTCGACGCGGCAAGCATGGCGACGTACGTCGTGGCCGGAAAATACGCCGCTTGGCCCGCGGCGGGCAAATCGAACTCCGTAGTTTTTTGGACCACGCAGCCGCTGAAGGACGATCCTGCTCCGGCGGCGGAACGGATCGCGGCGGCGTGGAATGCTCTCGAAAAGGACTTCGGCCCGCTCGACATGAATATCAGCGGCCCGCACATCGTAGAATCGCCGGAATTGCGCGGGCATCTTTCCGGAGAGACCGCTCCGGCAGCCGCGGCATTTCCCGGCGGCGCGATCGTGAACCCCGCGGCCCTGGCCCTGGGCACCAGCAGCGATCAATTTCTTGAGATCGTGGCGCACGCGCTCGCGCACGAATGGTTCGGAGACTCGATGTATATCGCTCCCGGCGCGGCTGTGGGCATGGGCGAAGGCTTGCCGGAATATGCCACGATCGTAATCGACGAGGCCCGCAACGGCGCGGACGCCCGCCGCAAACGCGTCACCGAATATCTGCGCAGATACGATGAGGCACGCAGCGGCGCGACGGAGACTCCTCTCGGCGCAACCATGATCGGCGATGCGCTCGGCCCGCGCCGCATTGCGCTCGCCAAGGCTCCGCTTTTCTTCGTGGCGCTGGAAGATGCGTGCGGCGAAGCGCCGATGCGCACCGGGCTGGCTCGTCTGCTTGCCGTGCAGCGCGGGCGGGAGGCGGGCTACGCCGACCTGCGAGCCGCGCTCGAAGAATCGACCAACAGAGATCTTGCGGGGATGTTCCGGCTATGGCTCAACGGAAAGGGAATCCCGGAGGATTTCCGCCAGCGCTATCAGGGCAGCGCGGTCGGCGAAGTGGCGCAGAAATGAGCGGCGCCGTTCCGGCCCCCATTTGCATCTTGATTTGCCATTTTCAGTTTTCCAATTTCTAATTTCTGCATTTCAGGAGGCGTCGTGAAGGAAATTATCTCGACCGGAAAAGGGCCGAAAGCGATCGGGCCGTATTCTCAGGCGACGAAGGCCAACGGGCTGATTTTCACCGCCGGCCAGGTGGCGTTCGATCCGGCGACCGGGCAATTGGTGGAGGGCGATGTGGCGAGGCAGACGGCTCGGGTGATGGAAAATCTGAAAGCCATCGTGGAAGCCGCGGGATCGTCTCTCGACCGGGCGCTGAAGGCCACGGTCTATTTGAAAGACATGAACGATTTCGCGGCGATGAACGAGGTCTATGCGCGCTATTTTCCGGCGAATCCACCGGCGCGATCGACCGTGGAAGCGGCGCGCCTGCCGCGCGATGTCCGAGTGGAAATCGATTTGATCGTCGCGGCCTGATGCCCAGCGCAACTCTTGCCGATACGATGTTCGGTGGTCTTATGTCTATGCGGGGTCGGAGGCGAGGTACCGGCAGGTGCTATCGGGCACATTCGCGGAATTCGTGGGTGCGTACATTTTCCTGTAACATTTGCCCTTGAAAGTGGATGCCACAGTTCGACGTAACTCCATTCACATGAGAGAGCTGGCCATTTTCTAATGAACGACCAAGCCTACGATCTGATCGTTATCGGCAGCGGCCCGGCGGGCCAGAAGGGCGCCATCTGCGCCGCCAAGCTGCGCAAGCGCGTCGCCATCGTGGACCGCGCGATTATGATGGGCGGCGTGTGCGTGCATACGGGAACGATCCCCAGCAAGAGCATCCGCGAGGCCATTTTTCAACTTACGGGCACCGCCGTGAAGACTTTCTACGGGGGCAGTTTCCGCGGAAAAGGCGAGGTTTCGGTTCAGGATCTCGCGGCAAGCGTCAATAGCATTGTCTCCCGCGAGACGGACGTGATCCGCGCGCAACTCCGGCGCAACGGCGTCGCCGTGTTCCAGGGAATGGCGCAATTTGCCGATCCGCATACGATCTCAGTGGAGGGCGAAGCCGATAAAGTGACGTTGCGCGGCGAGCACGTACTGATCGCCTGCGGCACACGCCCCGCGCGGAACCCCGATATTCCTTTCGACGGCAAGCGCATCCTCGATACGGACGAATTTACGCGCATTGGCGGCCTTCCGCGCGAAATCATCGTGGTGGGTGCGGGCGTCGTGGGCCTCGAATACGCCTCATTCATGGCCGCGGTGGGCTCCGAGGTCACTCTGATCGATCAGCGCCCGGTTATGCTGGATTTCCTCGATCGCGAGATCGTGGAAGCCCTTGCGTACCACTTGCGCCAGATGGGAACTACATTTCGGCTGGGCGAAAAGGTCACCAAGGTGGGTATCGACGAGAAGCGCAACCGCGTTTTCGCCGAACTCGATAGCGGCAAGAGGGTGCAGGGGGACATGCTTCTCTACTCCGTGGGCCGGCAAGCGAACGGCGACCTCCTCCGGCTGGAAGCGGCGGGACTCCAGCCGGAATCGCGCGGCAAGGTTAAGGTAAACGAGCGCTACCAGACCGAAGTGCCGCACATTTATGCCGCAGGCGACATCATCGGATTCCCCGCGCTCGCGAGCACTTCGATGGAGCAGGGGCGCCTCGCGAGCTGCCGGATGTTCGGCGCCCCTTCCGAGCACATGCCGGAACTGTTTCCATACGGAATCTATACGATCCCCGAGATCTCCACGGTCGGCCAGACGGAGGAAAAACTGACGGCGGCTAAAATTCCCTACGAAGTGGGCATTTCGAAGTTCAACGAGCTGGCCAAGAGCATGATGCTGGGCGATGAAACCGGGATGCTGAAGCTGCTCTTCGACCGCAATACTCGCAAGCTGCTGGGCGTGCACATCCTCGGCCAGCGAGCCACGGAAATCGTGCACATCGGCCAGGCCGTGATGGCGTTCGGCGGCACAATCGAATATTTCCGCGACACCGTCTTCAATTACCCCACGCTCGCCGAAGCCTACAAAGTCGCCGCCCTCGACGGCCTCAATAAGTTATGAAGGAGTCTTACAGCGTTGGTTGGTGGGCCTGGGTGGACTTGAACCACCGACCTCGCCCTTATCAGGGGCGCGCTCTAGCCACCTGAGCTACAGGCC
>Ga0209415_10002426_pt1 | contig 34860 bp, 27 predicted proteins | sample PeaSoiSIISIP2007_FD_187696 | JGI IMG/M metagenome (GOLD analysis project Ga0209415, IMG submission 187696) | Peat soil microbial communities from Weissenstadt, Germany - SII-SIP-2007 (SPAdes) (version 2) | ecosystem: Environmental > Terrestrial > Soil > Wetlands > Peat | place: Germany... | reverse complement strand
CAGCAAGTGCTGCGGAACCAGAACTACCGTTACCAACCTGGCGAAGCCGTCGCTCGTCGGCAGTTCGCGCAGTCGGCGGGGCGCGGGGCGGAGGTGGCGGCGCAAGTGCGCGCCGAGCGAGATGCGCTCAGCGCAGCGCAAATTGAGGCGCAGCATTCGCGGTCACCGCATGCCACGCCGTCGGAAGACACGCTTGCGCGGGACGTACGCAGCGAACCCGACTCCGGTCGTGGGCGTCAGGGCGGATTCGCAGGGCAGCTGTGAGCTCCAAACGCAGCTGGCGACGGATTCCGATGCCGCCGTGCGGGCCGCAGTAAGCCACGGACTTCGGGACCCGTGATCTTGGTGCCTGCGTCGTGCGCCCGATTCGACTGAATGAACACGCTCGTCAACTGAGTGTCGCGAGGCGGTCATTGTTCAAGCTTAGCGTGGCCCACTGTGACCCGCGCACCAAGCATTTCGGCTAGGGCACTGCGCTTGCATGGCCCCCGCCTTCATCGGCCAGTGGCCAACGACGACGCAACCTACGGTTACCGGTTGCCTGCAAACGGACGACCCGGATCCGAACGTCTTCTACTGGCGAGGAAATGCGTGGTGCTGAAATTCGCAGCGCCGGAACTGGGACCACTGGAAACTCGGCCGCTGCGGTAGGCGCAAGGAAACTCCATGTCAAGGATCTTGCGGCTGTTCCGCATTGGGCGCGCACAACCGGAGACGATCAAGATGCCGGACGGGCCTGATGAGCACGTGCGACTGACGAACCCGTGGCACGCTGTGTCCGTCGTGCCGTGTAAACATGCCTGCGATCCGGCGAAGTCGCTGTCAAATAAACGCTTTCTGTCCAGTGATGGACCGCCACGACTGCCCCTCGAGGGATGTACCGCACACCGGTGCACCTGTCGCTACCGCCATCACGCTGACCGGCGCGCGCCGGCACAATTGACCAATGCCCGCGGTGGTACCGGGGCCGCTCATCCGCATCGCCGCACGGAGGACGTGACACCATAGCGTCGATCGGCAGAGCCCGTTGAGCTGGCGCGGGTGGATCCGAAGGCATCGGATAGAATATCCAGACGACGACCAGGTGGCGCGATTGCGTATCTGGCTGCTGTGCTGGACGCCGTGGTGTCACACGGTATGCGTGGCACTGAAAGGCGCCGTGCGTCTCCGGAACGCCTGTGGAGTCAATGATGCTGCTGATCGGAATGTTTGATTCGCCATTCGTACGACGCGTAGCGATTAGCATGAGACTGCTTGGCATTGGATTCGAGCATGCCAATTGGTCGGTCGGCAAGGATTTCGATCGCATCCGTCAGTACAACCCGCTCGGGCGCGTGCCGACCCTGGTGCTCGACGACGGAGACACGTTGTCCGAATCCGCCGCGATTCTGGACTACCTCGACGATCTCGTTGGCCGGGATCGCGCTCTGATACCGCCTACTGGAAGCGATCGCCGGATAACCTTAAAACTAATGTCGATCGCGATGGGAGCCGCCGAGAAGGGGCGCGAGCAACTCTACGAGCGCGCGTTCCGACCCACCGCCAAACGGCATGAGCCGTGGGTGGAGCGTTGCCGCGTGCAGATGCACGGCGCCCTTGCGGAGCTCGAGCGTCTCTGTGCGGCTTGCGCCGAGCGAGAGTGGCTCGTGGGCGGCAAAGTCAGCCAGGCCGACATTACAGTCACCTGCGCCGTCACTTTCCTTCGCGAATCACAACAGCCTGCTGACCTGCCGACGCTGTATCCAAGCTTGATCAGTCGGGTTGATCGCGGTGAGGTCAGGCCGGAATTCCAGAGCACGCACGAGGCGTACTCCGCACCGAGTGGGTAGCCGCGCAAAGAACAACGGTTCATCGGCAACCAGTGGCAGGGACGCAATCGTCACCGACTGCGCGACTTCTGCGCAGGCGCCCGTTGGACTCGCCGGCCGCACCAGGCTCAGCAGTACCGATCACCATCCAGGACCGAGACGGCTGGCGAGCGATGGCTCATCGTCAATCTCATGCGCTGGCGATTCCGCAGCCTGGTCCGCGCAGTAGACCGTGAGCGCGGCTAGCGCGGTCGGTCGCGCAGCGCGGATACGCCTAAAGATCGGGATGCCGGTACCCCCTCGCCGGAGGGACCGGATGCCCGGCGACTGTCCGGGCATCTTTCGCACCAATGCGGGTACGAAATTCGCGTGGCACATGCACATTGACCGCGAGGCCCGGAGATGCTCAATAATGCGAGCCGCCGCGCCGCTGTGGCACATCAGTTATGCTGCTAACCTCGCCCAGCGTCCATGCGCGACCATGTCACCGTCACCTTTTGTGATGCATCGTGAAATGCCACCAAGGTACAATGACTGTCTTAGCTCCTGAGATCGCAGCGCTTGGCGTATCGCCTATCCAATGACGTTTGCGCCACGATGACAGCGCGCATAATTCAAATCGCGCTCGCTTCGCTGTTTCTCTTGGCGTCGCTGGTTAATGCGGCTGAGCCTGTCATGCCCCCGCCAGCGACCGGTCCGGCGACAGGCCTTGCCGATACGGCTGCGCTTCGCGCCACGGTGTTTGGCACGCCGCCGAAGGACATGGCGCCGCTGCCGGAAACAGTACCGCTCGCTGAAATCAACATAGCGCTGCCTTGGGCGCGGCCCGTTCCGCAGGTGTTCTGGTTCGACGCCAGGCTGCGCGTCTGGTTGTCTGCACAGCGCCGGGCCGCACCGCTTGCTGTCGTCATAGCCGGTACAGGTGGAGACGGTAACACCCCAAAACTCGCGATCCTGCGCGGCGCGCTCTATCGCGCCGGCTATCACGTGTTGACGATGCCATCACCAACGTTTCCAGGTTTCATTGTTTCCGCGTCGAGCACCGGTGTCGCAGGGGACCTGCTGCAGGATAGCCGCGATCTCTATGCGGCGATGCAGGCAATAATCACGAAGCTGCCGCGCCGTGTTCAGATCACCGACATCGACATCGTTGGCTACAGCCTTGGGGGCGCCAATGCGGCTGTCGTCAAATCGATCGACGCGACTGAGGGCAAGCTGCACATCCACCGTGCAGTCATGATCAATCCACCTGTCAGCCTGTTCACATCGCTCACCCGCCTCGACAACCTATTCGCTAGCAGCATCGGGGCCGGGGACGCTGGCGTCGAGAGCCTCTACCGCCAACTCTATGCACAGCTTGCAAACCTGTATCGCTCGTCGGACCGAGTGGAGGTTGACGAGGACTTCATTCTCGCTGCCGCCGCCGTGGAACTGACGACGGACGCTGAGCTGTCTGCCGCCATCGCCCTGAGTTTCCGCATCGACCTTGTGAACGTGTTCTTTGCCGGCGATCTGTACGCTGGTACCGGTGTCGTTGTCGATCCGCAGCACCCGCCCAGGGTCGGAGATTCCCTCGAAGAAACGGCGCGTATCCTGCGCGGAAAACCGTTCTCTGAATACTTCTCACGAGTATTCGCACCGTATTATCTGAAGCACCGGCCGAATTCCACCGGCAAGTCTCTGATCGCAGACAGCCGTCTTGAGATCATCGGCGATGCGCTGCGTGGCGACGCCGATTACTACGCGCAGACCAACAGCGACGACCTGATTCTCGATGCGCGGGAATTGGCGTGGCTGAAAGACACTCTAGGTTCAAGGATTGCGGTTTACGATCACGGCGGGCATCTCGGCAATCTCGGTGATCGCGCGCAGATAGCGGATATGCTCGATATGCTCGCGGGGCGCTGGAACGTAACGGCGCGATGAGAGCCGGACGCATCGTCGGTTTGGTTGCCGCCACGCTTTGTGGCTGCGCCTCGCAGCAAATGAGTATTCGTAGTCTACCCCCCGAAACGCCAGCGGCCGACAACGCCGCGGCGGCTGAGAATGTCGCCGAGCTCGCCGCCGCCAGCGTTGCCGAGATTGCCGGTGAGCACAGTCAGACCGCGCCTAATGCGGCCCCCCTTGTAACGCCGGCCGACGCGCCGTCAATGTATACCTATGACCCGTGGGAACGGGTCAATCGTTTCACCTACCGGTTCAACGCCCGGTTTGATGAGGCGATTTTTTTTCCGGTCGCGAACGGATACCGTCGGCTGCCTGCGGCAGTTCGCGCTAGGGTGCACAACTTCTTTGGCAATCTCACGGAGGTCGACAGCGTCATTAACTACCTGCTGCAATGGCGGCTTGGACACAGCGTGCGCAGCCTCGGACGATTCGTAATCAACAGTTCACTTGGAATTGGCGGCCTGTTCGATGTCGCCAAGGACCTCAAGCTCGCCAGCGAACCGACTGGTCTTAGCACGACGCTGGCAAAATGGGGAATGCACCCGGGACCTTACTTGGTCATTCCATTCCTGGGACCGTCAACATTGCGTGACGGCGTCGGGCTGGTCGCCGATTACGGAGCCGCGCACGTCGTAAATGTCGCCGACCTCTACCGCGGCAACGAGGCGTGGGCCCTCGGTACGACGGATGTAATCGATCAGCGCGCCAATATCAGCTTCCGCTATTACGCTACCGGTTCTCCGTTCGAGTATGAAACGATTCGCTTCCTTTACGTGCGAAAGCGGTTGATAGAAGACGGTGGTCTGCATTGGAAAGGTGCGCGGAACAAGGCTGACGTTGCCGCGCCGGCGGGAAAGTGATGCAGGGAAACGCGCGGATGACGACGCCAGGTTAGGTCGATGATTGCCATAATACTTGCGCTACGACGCCCGCTCCCACCTGCGGGCCGCTCACAGGCTGGTCATGACCGCGGTTGCATCGCAATCGATCACGGCGAAGGCTTTGTATCGAAAGGCGCCGGCGGCCAGCACGACATCACCACTCGCAACAAGCCAATTTTCGGTTACATGTGCCACGTCACGGGCCGGATCGGGGACGTGTCGTTCGAGGAATCGACGGTCACCGAAATTAAGGACTGATCCTTGCCGGCTGCCGCGCGATCTCGGATACTGAGTATTGGCCTTTCACGCTGCTGTTCTGGAGAGCCACCAATGAATAACTGTTTCCGTGGCACCCGACACATTCTGCGCCGGGGACTTTGGGCCTTGCTGCTGGCGAGCTCCTTCGTTGCGGCAGCGGTGGCGGCGCCATTTGAGCTGCCCCCGCTTGTTGCGCCTGCGAGCACCGAGCACCATATTGGCAAGGTGATCTGGGTAGAGCTGGTGACGCCGGACCTCGCCGGTTCTAAACGATTCTATTCGGGATTGTTCGGGTGGACGTTTCGCGAGATTCAGAAAGGCCACACTCAATACGCGGTGGCACAGGTTGACGGCCGGCCGATAGCAGGCCTGTTTCAGAAGGCCACGCCAACAGATGAGCGCCGTCAACCTGCTTGGCTTGCCTTTATCGCCGTTTCTGACGTCGACGCGGCGAAACGTACTGCGGTGGAGCATGGCGCCAAGGTTCAGTTCGAGCCCAGAACCTACCCGCAGCGCGGTCGCCAAGCGGTCCTGACCGATCCCGACGGCGCTTCTTTCGCAGTCCTCGCCTCGAGCAGCGGTGACCCGCCGGACTTCCTGGCGTCCCCCGGCGAGTGGATCTGGAGCTCGCTCCACGCCCGCAATCCTGCGACCGAGGCGGAGTTCTACAAGTCGCTGTTCGGCTACGACGTATTCGACGTACCGAGTGACGACGGCCTAAAACACGTAATCCTTTCATCGCAAGACTACGCGCGCGCAAGCGTAAACGCCTTTTCGGACAATTCACCCCAGCGTCATCCACACTGGCTCAACTTCGTCCGGGTCGTCGATGCCGCCGGCGCGACAGCCAAAGCAGTTGCGCTTGGCGGTCGCGTGCTGATCGAGCCGCACGTCGATCGTCACGGTGGCAACGTGGCCGTCATTGCCGATCCGACGGGAGCACCCGTTGGTCTGATGGAATGGTCGGACACCGATAGCAAAGAGGAGCCGAAATGACCATCATGCTTCGGCGGTGGAAGGTGAGTGCCGGCGCGCTCCTGCTGGTCGCGGCGATGTACGGCTGCGTAGTGACCGGTGAGGGATACGACGGGGATGGTGGCGTTTATGTTGGCGGTGTCTATGAGGCACCCGGGTTCTTCGGCGGTGGCTGGGGCCGGGGTTACCATGTAGGGCCGCCGCGCGGCGGCGAGCGCCGCGGTGACGGTGGTCACGCGCCGTCGATTCCGAATCGTGGTCGCGGTGGTGGTGGTAGCCACCGTTGACAGCTGTCGGAGAAGACCCGGTTCCGGAATCGCCCGACGTCGTACCTTTTTCGAATTGTCAGCGGCAGCGTTCGCTGACCTTGCTCACGGCGCCCCAAGCACGGCAACTGTCTGCCGCCAAAGGACTCCGTTTGCCGCGGCCACGACGCGTCCGTCCGATCCGGCAGCAAGCGGCGCCCCGCGCCAATCGGTGATCCTGCCGCCGGCACCCTCGACGACGGGGATGAGCGCCATGAAATCGTGCGGCTTCAGGTGCGCCTCGATGACCAGCTCGCAATACCCGGAGGCGAGCAGCCCGTAGAGATAGCAATCGCCTCCATACCGGCGCAGCGCAGCGCGGCCGCTCAGCGCGTCAAAGTGCCGGCGCTCCTCAGCATCGAAGGTCTCGGCCGTCGTTGTGTACACCGTGGCATGTTCGACCGACTGGCAGTCGCTGGTCTTTACAGCATTGCCATTGAACCGTGTCGGCAGGCCATCGCACCCCACCCAACGCTCGTTCAGGGCCGGCGCCTCAATGATACCGAGCACCGGTACGCCGTCGCGTACCAATGCGATCAGCGATCCGAACAGCGGGAAACCGGTCACGAAACTCTTCGTGCCGTCGATCGGATCGAGCACCCAGGTGAACTCGCCGCTCCCCTCCGTGGCAAATTCCTCTCCCTGGATAGCGTGTCCTGGGAATGCCGCCCGGATCATCCGGCGCATCTCAGTCTCGATGCCGCGATCCACTGCGGTCACCGGACTCCCATCGGCCTTGCGTTCTACAGCCAACGGCATCCGGAAATTCCGGCGGGCAATCTCGCGCGCGACATCAGCAAGTTGCCCGGCAAGGGTCAGAGCGGCCGAAAAATCCGGGTGCTCAGCGAAGCTCATGGATCTCAGTATAATCAGCCGTGACCTCCTGCGAATAGGTCAATATGCCGGACGGGGACCTCCTGAACGCGATCCGGGTCCTGCCTTGCTGGTCCGGCCCGATCGCTATCGACGTGCTGAAGGGCGGTCTCACCAACCGTAACTTCCGCGTCAGCGACCACCTTGGTCAACGCTATGTTGTGCGCGTCGGCCGGGATATCCCCGAGCACGGTGTGATGCGTTTCAACGAGCTCGCGGCGGCGCACGCGGCCTACGCCGCCGGAATAGGGCCGGAAGTTATTTATGCGACGGATGGCATTCTCGTCACTCGTTTTGCGGATGGGGCCGTGTTGGCGCCGGAACAGGTACGCGACCGTCGCATGCTTGGGCGCATCGCGGCGCTGCTGCGCCGCTGCCACAACGAAATGCCGCGCCACTTTCAGGGGCCGGCGTTGATCTTCTGGGTGTTTCAGGTAATCCGCAGCTATGTTGGACTGCTCCAAACGCGCGGCGGTGCTCTACCGGACTTGAATCTGGCGCAGCTGGCTGCAACCGCCGGGCGGCTCGAGCAGGCGGTCGGACCTGTCACCATCGTATTCGCCCACAACGACCTGCTCGCCGCAAATCTGATCGATGATGGGCATCGTCTGTGGCTGATCGACTGGGAGTACGCCGGATTCAACAGCCCGCTGTTCGACCTGGCAAATCTGGCAACCAATAACGAATTGACCACTGAACTGGAGGGGGCGCTGCTTGATGCCTACTATGGCGGGCCTGTCGGGGCGGATGCGCGTCGCGGCTTCGCGGCCATGCAGTGTGCTTCACTGCTGCGCGAGACGCTGTGGGCCGCCGTGTCGGGACTGACGTCGACACTCGCTTTCGATTACCCACAGTATGGCGCGGAGTACCGGCAGCGCTTCGAGCGCCGCTGGCAGGACTTCGAGAGACAGTATGGCTGACTTTCCCACGCAGGCGCGCGCGGTCGTCATCGGTGGCGGGATAGTGGGCTGCTCCACGGCCTATCATCTCGGCAAGCTGGGCTGGACCGACACGATCGTCGTTGAGCGTCACAAGCTCACCTCGGGCTCGACCCATCACGCGGCCGGACTGGTCGGGCAGCTTCGCACCAGCGCCAACATCACGCAGCTGCTCGGCCAGTCCGTGGCGCTGTACAAGTCCCTGGAGGCAGAGACCGGCCTCGCCAGCGGCTGGAAAATGAACGGGGGCCTGCGGCTCGCTTGCAACCAGGATCGCTGGACGGAACTGAAACGACAGGCAACCGGCGCGCGCTCCTTTGGACTGGAGATGCACCTGCTGACTCCGAAGGAGGCGCAGAGACTTTGGCCCCTGATGGACATTTCCGATCTGGTTGGCGCGGCGTTTCTGCCGACCGACGGACAGGTCAATCCGAGCGACATCACCCAGTCTCTCGCCAAGGGCGCACGCCAACGCGGCGTGCAGATGCTTGAAGACACCAATGTGCTCGGCATCGAACTTGAGAGCGGTCGCGTGGTCGCCGTCGTGACGTCGCGCGGCCGCGTGGCTTGCGAGATCGTGGTGAACTGCGCCGGTCAGTGGGCCCGCCAGATCGGCCAGATGGCCGGCGTCAATGTGCCGCTCGTTTCGGTGCAGCACCAATACCTGATAACAGACGCCATTCCAGGCGTGGAGCCGGGGCTCCCGACGCTGCGTGATCCCGACCGGCTGACCTACTTCAAAGAGGATGTCGGCGGACTGGTCATGGGCGGCTATGAGCCCAACCCCCGGCCGTGGGCAGTGGATGGCTTTCCGGACAACTTCAATTTCCAGCTGCTGCAGCCGGACTGGGATCATTTTCAGCCAATCCTCGACCAAGCCATCGCGCGCGTACCGGCGCTGGCACAGGCCGGCGTCAAGGAGCTGATCAACGGACCGGAAAGCTTTACGCCGGATGGCAATTTCATCATCGGTCCGGCCCCGGAGATCCGTGGATTCTACGTCGGCGCTGGATTCAATGCTTTCGGCATCGCCGCCGGTGGCGGCGCAGGCATGGTTCTCGCGCAGTGGGTCGTCGATGGTGAGGCGCCATTTGATCTCTGGCCCGTCGACATACGGCGATTCGGCCGGCCGCATGCGGACATCGACTGGCTGCGCGCGCGCACGCTGGAGCTGTACGGTAAGCATTACACGCTCGCGTGGCCTGGTGAGGAGCACGCGAGCGGCCGGCCGCTGCGCCGCTCGCCGCTCTATGAATACCTGCGGGCACAGGGCGCCGTATTCGGCGAGAAGCTCGGCTGGGAGCGACCGAATTGGTTTGCCGCGGCTGGCGAGAGCGCGCGCGACGAGTACAGCTTCGCGCGACCCAACTGGTTCGCTGCGGTGGCCCGCGAGCATCAGGCGACGCGCGAGCGCGTGGCTATTTTTGATCAGACCTCGTTCGCAAAGTTCCGGATGGAGGGGTGTGATGCGGAGCAGGCGCTGTCCTGGATATGCGCCAATGATGTGGCGAAGCCGCCGGGAAGCCTGACCTACACGCAGATGCTGAACCGCCATGGCGGAATTGAGTGCGATCTCACGGTTGCGCGCCTGACGAGGAACAGCTTCTACATTGTGACCGGCACCGGATTCGCCACCCATGACTTTGCGTGGATCGCAGGCCAGATCCCCGCGGGGCTCGATGCCAGGCTGGCGGATGTGACATCGCAGAACGCCGTGCTCGCGCTGATGGGCCCGGCATCGCGCCATGTCCTGCAGAAACTCACCCGCCAAGACGTCAGCAACAGCGTGTTTCCCTTCGCGCAAGCGCGCGGTCTCCAGCTGGTCGGTGCACCGGTGCTGGCGCTGCGTATCACCTACGTCGGAGAGCTCGGCTGGGAACTGCACGTTCCCGTCGAGTACGCGGCGACTCTTTATGATGCACTGATGCGAGCCGGCGCCGACTTTGGCATTGCCAATGCCGGCTATCGGGCGATCGAGACGCTTCGGCTTGAGAAGGGCTACCGAGCGTGGGGCGCGGATATCAGTCCGGATCACACGCCTCTCGAAGCCGGGCTCGGCTGGGCTGTCAAGTTGAAATCGGGGACTCCGTTCCTCGGCCGCGAGGCACTCGAGCAGCAGGCCCGGGCGCCGCTCAAGAAATGGCTGTGTGCGTTCACCGCTGACGACCCGGCAGTGATGCTGCTAGGGCGCGAAACCATCTATCGCGACGGCGAGCGCGTTGGCTGGCTAGGCAGCGGCGGCTTCGGGCACACGCTGAAGACGAACATCGGCTACGGCTACGTGCGGTCGCCCCACGGTTTGACGCGCGAGCACCTGCTGGCCGGACACTATGAGCTTGAGGTAGCCACCGAGCGCGTTCCGAGTCGCATCCATCTGGGTCCGCTGTACGACCCGCAAATGGCGCGTATCCGGGCCTGATGCGCCAACGCGCGTTTGCGCCCCCTCACTGCGTGGGAACACCGTGGTGCCGCGGCGCGGCACCGGCCAGCCACAGTGCGTCACACAGTCGGACTGGAGTGAGGGATCAAAAGACGGTCACTCCCACGCAGTATATATAGAATGTGTTCTGGTCAGAGGAGGGTTCCATGAGCATTCTCGCCGGCTTTGCGGCCGCCATCGGCAATACACCGCTGATCCGTTTGCGGTCAATGTCCGAGGCGACGGGATGCGAGATCCTCGGCAAGGCGGAATTCATGAATCCGGGCGGGTCCGTCAAGGATCGGGCGGCGCTCGCGATCCTCAACGCCGCGGAGCGCAACGGATCGCTTCGGCCCGGCGGCACGGTCGTCGAGGGTACCGCCGGTAACACGGGAATCGCACTCGCGCACCTGTGTCATGCGCGCGGCTATCGGGCCGTGATCGTGATGCCGGATAATCAGTCGCCGGAGAAGTACCAGGCGCTCGAAGCGCTCGGTGTGGAGCTGCGCAAGGTCAAGGCGGTGCCATACGCCGACAACAATCATTACCAACGCGTGGCCGGACGCCTCGCGGCCGAGACTCCGGGCGCCATCTGGGCCAACCAGTTCGACAACGTTGCGAACCGGGAGGGGCACTACGCGACGACCGGCCCGGAGATTCTGCGCGATACCGACGGCCGGATCGACGCATTCGTGGCGGCGACCGGCACGGGCGGGACGCTCGGCGGAACCGGTCGGTACATCAAGGAACACGCGAAGGCTGTCCGGATTGTGCTGGCCGATCCGCAGGGCAGTTCGCTCTTTAACTGGGTGACGTCCGGGGAGCTCAAGCCAAACGGCCCCGGCTCGATCACCGAGGGTATCGGGATTGGCCGGGTGACTGCGAACCTGGAGGGGACACCGATCGACTCCGCCGTGTCGATTTCGGATGCGACGGCGGTCGAGACCGTCTACCGGCTGTTGTACCGCGAAGGGCTCTTCCTCGGGAGTGCCAGCGGCATAAACGTCGCGGGAGCCGTGCAGACCGCGCGAGAGCTTGGGCCGGGCCATACGATCGTGACGATCCTGTGCGATGGCGGTCAACGCTACCAGTCGCGGCTGTATTCCCGTACGTGGTTGACGGAAAAGGGCCTGCTGGACGCCGCCGATGCAGGCCGCGGCGGTCATCGGACGTAATTCGCCGATTCAGCACGGATCCCTGCCACGCCGTGCTGCGCGATCGTGTCCCGCCGTCAACCAGGATCGCTGCATTCGGACCGGGCCGTCAGGCATCATCAGCCGCCGCACCGGTACCGGCGGTGCCGTCGACGATCACCCCGCCGGTCGATGCGTCATCGCATCGCGGATCTCTGCTTCTTTGGTCCCGGTCTCCAGCTTGACGGCACCGCTCTCTGCATGCAGTCCGAGGCGACGCCAGAGGTCCTGCAAATCCGGCGCCGACGGGGCGTCGCGCATCGTCTGATAGAGCTCAGTCAGCACAGTCGTACCTGTCGCCGCATCCCCCGTGCTGAACACGCGCTCGACCGGCCAGCTGGTGACCATTCCGCCGCTCTCGCGCAGTATTGCTCGAAGCGCGTCCTGCAGCCCGCGCCTGTTTCCTGACCGCTCACGAATCGCCACGTCGGCGAGAAGGCAAAACAGCGCGCCACCCCAGTACGTTCTGCCCCAGGTGTGGGTGTGGTCCAGGCCTTGGTCATCGGGAGCCGGCATGCCCTTCGGCATCGAGGTCGCGTATTCCTGCCAAAGTTCGCTAGCGCCGAGGTTGCCAGCCTGCACCCGCGCAATGCCTTCGACGTAGGTAGCGAGCCCCTCGGCCAGCCAAGCGTGAGCGTCGTCAACCTCCGGTAGCGCGAGATGGATCATCTCGTGAACCAGCACCCAATCGGCCACAAGCTCTTTTTTGGAAACCTCCCGGCCGACGGTCACGCGAATGTGCGGCTTCGGCTGCCCGAAGGACTTGCCTCCTCGCACACCGCCGCCCTCCACGGCCTTGATGCTGACATCGAGCGCGTGCACCGGGAAGGCACCATAGTAATCGGTGACTATCGAGGCCGACCGGCGTACCCACTCGATGACTTCGTCCCGACCTACCGGAAACTGGGCAGCGTCGAAGGTGACGTGAATTGCAACACCGGCCACACGCACGTCGGTGACGTTCGCTTGGCTCTCCATTACGGATGTGGTCAACTGCTCCGCGCAAGCGCAGGCCGGAACTGCGGCAGCCAGCGCGAGCATCAACGCCACCACCGGAAACATCGACATCCGCCGACGGCCGGCCATGTGAGTCACCTCAAGACGTGGGTGTCGCGTTTACGAAGGGAAGATACGTGTCCGAAATCCGTCGGCCAACCAGTGTTCCGCGACCTGAGCCTTGGCTTGTCGTCGGGGTCGCAATGCCCGAATACACGACGCCTTAGGCGACGTGCAACGTCGGGTCGATCGCTGCCGCCCAGGCGATAAGCCCGCCCTCCAGGTGAGACGGCTCGGGTATGCCACGGCGCGATGCGATCACGCACGCGCGGATGCTACGTGTGCCACTGCGACACAGAAAGACGATTTCCCCGCTCGCAGCAGGCGTCCAGTCGCCGCGCTCAAGCTCGGCCAGCGGTATCGATACCGCACCCGGAAGGTGGCCGGCGGAGAATTCCGCAGGTTCGCGCACGTCGATCAGCCAGACCGCGGGTCCGCCGCGTTCAGAGTCCTTGAGCAGTGCGTTGAGTTCCCGCGGCGAGAGCCTACGGAGTGGTACTGGCTCGTCGCGACACAGTGCGGTCGGATCCGCCGGCACCGTGATTCGCGGCGTATCGCCGCATACGGCACAGTCCGTACGACGCTCGAACGGAAACTCGCGAAACCGCATTTCGAGCGCGTCGTAGGTAAGAAGGCGTCCGACCAGCAGCTCGCCTTGACCCAGGATGAGCTTGATTGCTTCCGTCGCCTGAATCGTGCCAAGCACCCCAGGCAGCACGCCGAGTACTCCGGCCTCGGCGCAGCTCGGAATGGTGGCGGTGGTGGCGTCCGGAAAGAGGCAGCGGTAACAGGGGCCGCGCCCGGGCACGTAGGTCATCGCCTGGCCTTCAAAGCGATGGATGGCGGCGGATCCGAGCGGCTTGCGGAAGATCACGCAAGCGTCATTGATGAGGTAGCGGGTGCCGAGCCGGTCCGTGCCATCGACAACGACATCGTATTGCTTGAAGATCGTGCCCACGTTCTCCGCCCGCAGCTCGATCGCATGCGGGACGACGGCGATCTCGGGATTCAACGCGCGCAGACGCCGACCCGCTGCGACCGCCTTCGGCTGCGCGAGATCCTCGGTGCCGAACACGATCTGGCGCTGCAGGTTCGACAGTTCGACCTGGTCGCAGTCGACGACACCGATGGTTCCGATGCCGGAAGCCGCAAGATACAGCGCGGCCGGGGAACCGAGTCCGCCTGCACCGACGATGAGCACGCGCGCCGCCCGGAGTCTTTCCTGACCGGCCCGCCCGACCTCGGCGAGCAGCAGGTGCCGGCTATAGCGTTCGAGTTCCGTGTCGCTGAGCGTCATGTGTCAGCCGCCGCTGAGTGCGCAGATCAGGTGCAGCACCGTTTCCTCGCCCATGGGGTCGGCGAGGTGGCGGATCTCGCGCGTGCCGGCATAGAGCCGAATATGCGGGCGAATGGCGTTTTGCTCGTCGATCATCCGAAAACGCATGCCGGGGAAACGCCTCTCGAGGTCGGCCAGCAGCGCCGCGACGGTATCGCCGCTCGCAGTCACGGATGCCGCACCGCCTGTGTAGGAGCGCAGCGGGCTTGCGACCTTGACGGTGCAGTTCATGCTCGGCATTGCGCCTCGTCGCTAGATCGCGAACGTGACCGAGTAGATCTCCGGCAGGTGCTGCGCGATGCGCCGCCACGATTCGCCGCCATTCGGGCTCGCCCACACATCGCCCGCAGTGGTCCCGAAGTAGAGACCGGGGGAGTCGTAAGCATCGACGCACAGAGCCTGCCGCAGGACCGTGAGCCACGCATCCTTCTCCGGCAATCCGTGCGACAGACGTCGCCACGAGCGCCCCGCGTCGCGCGTCTGATACACCGCCGGTTTTCCGCCAACCGACGTCCGCGGCCACACTTTCGTGCCGTCCATCGGTAGTACCCAGGCCACGTCGGGGTCTTTCGGGTGCAGAACGATCGGGAAGCCGATGTCGCCGATCTTCTTGGGCATGGCTTGCCCGATACGGATCCAGGTGTTGCCGGGCCGATCGATGCGATAGATACCGCAGTGGTTCTGTTGATAGAGCCGGTCCGGCTGCAACGGATGCATTTCGACCCGATGCGGATCATGGCCGAAGGCAACGGTTGGATCCGGGAGAAAATCGGCCGCGACTCCCCCGTTCAGCGGCGCCCAGTCACGGCCGCCATCGGTTGATTCGAAGACCCCACCGATCGAGATTGCGAGGTACAGGTGTCGCGCATCACGCGGGTCCACCAGGATCGAGTGCAGGAACTCGCCATCCGGTGTCGCGAGCCCGGCAGCCCATTTCGCGTTCATCGGATGATCGTTGAATCCCGCAACCGGCTCCCAGTGATCGCCAGCGTCGCTGGAGCGGAACAGCCCGGCCGGCGCCGTGCCTGCATACCACACGTCCGGCTCCGAGGAGTGCCCCGGAGTCAGCCAGAATACCCGCGCCACAGCACGGGGCTTCTCGCCCTCAGCGGCCATCCGGAAGGCAGGCGGTTGTGCAGCTTCTTTCCATGTCCGGCCGCGATCATTCGACCGGAACACCGTCGGTCCCAGATGCCCGGTCTTCGCGGCAATCAGCTGCACCTTCGGATCACGTGGATCCTGAACGACGTGGTGAATTACGTGGCCGAGGAACTGCGGCCCGCTCAATCGATAGGCTCGGCGGCGCGAGTCGGGGCGTAGCGCGAATACTCCCTTGCGGGTACCGATCCATATGCTGTCTCGCATCGCCGAAGCATCGCTTCGGCACCGAGCGCACGTCAATCGCGCATGATGCGCCGCACCAATTGCCCGTCTCCAATCCCACGCGATGGCTCGTGGGACGCTCTTAATCGACGGTGAGCCAATTGAAACTCCTGGCGAAGACGGAGCTGATCCTGTTGTGCGCCGCACATCCGAGGCTCCCGTCGAGCCCCAAGGCGTCACGTGCCGGTTCGCGCCTTCCCGTCAGGGCACAAGCATCGCCTGCTGTCGATTCACAACAATTCCGCCGGCCTCAGTCCGCATGGCCGGACGCGCACGTCTCGGGTTGCCGCAGCCTTCGCATTCCGATGGGTGCGGAGCTCATCGTGCACGACGATGATCTCGATTTACTCTAGATTGCAGTCGTGCAAGGGACATCCGAAAGTCAATCTGGGAGTGCCGTCGATCCGCCGGCCGCCGGCCCACGGCCGCGGCTGGTCTATGACGGCGATTGCGGGTTCTGCGGTTACTGGGCGCGCTACTGGAGCAAGCTCACCGGCGACAGCGTCGATTACAAGCCGTATCAGGAAGTGCAGGCGCAGTATCCGGCGATCCCGCTCGCCGACTTCCAGCGCGCCGTCCAGTACATCACGCCTGACGGGCACTATGCGAGCGCCGCCGAGGCCAGCTTCCTGACGCTGAGCCACGCTCGCGGCAAGGGGATCTGGCTCGCGCTCTACAGGAAGCTGCCCGGTTTCGCGGCCGTTTCGGAACTGGCATACGCATTCATCGCCGCGCATCGCTCGGCTTTTCACCGCATCAGCCTGTTCCTGTGGGGCCGGGACTACGTACCGCCGCGACACGACCTCGTCTCATTCTTGTTCCTGCGTCTGTTTGGGCTGATCTACCTGTCGGCCTTCGTTTCTTTCGGCGTGCAGGCGCCGGGGCTCATCGGCAGCCACGGCATCCTGCCACTGGCCGAACTGGTCGAAGCTCTCGGCCGTGTCGGCCCGGAGCGTTTCTTCGTGATGCCGATGGTGTTCTGGTGGAACGCCGGCGATGTGGTCATTCAGACCGTGTGCTGGGCGGGATCCGGGCTGTCACTGTTATTGGTCTTCAATCAGCTGCCCCGCGTGAGCTTGTTTCTGCTCTATGTTCTGTACCTCTCGCTTCTGTATGGCGGGCAGGTATTCATGACTTACCAGTGGGACACGTTCCTGCTGGAAGCTGGGTTCATCGCATTGCTGTTGAGCTTCGCGACGGCGCCGGGCATCTGGCTGCTGCGCTGGCTGCTGTTCCGCTTCATGTTCATGTCCGGCGTAGTAAAGCTGCTGAGCGGCGACCCCAACTGGTGGAATCTGTCGGCACTGTCATATCACTTTGTCACGCAGCCGCTGCCCACGCCGCTGGCCTGGTACGCCGCCCATCTGTCGCCGCGCGTGCTGACTTTCGCCACCAGCGGCACATTCTTTGTCGAGCTGGTCCTGCCGTTTCTGATCTTCTGCCCGCGCCGGCTGCGCTTTTTCGCGGCCTTCGGCATCCTGCTGCTGCAAACCTGCATTCTAATCACCGGAAATTACAACTGGTTCAATCTTCAGACGATGTTGCTGTGCTTGGTGTTGTTCGACGACGCGGCACTGCAGCGGGTGCTGCCGCGGCGTCTGACCCATTTGCTTCCGGTCGGCGCGAAGCCCAAGGCGCCGCGGAAAGTGGTTGCGGTCATCGTCGGCACATTGGCGTTACTGATCGTGTTCTGCAGCCTTGTGCAGATGGATGCGCGTTTCGGCGGTAACCCGCCCGCAGTGGCACAGGCCGTCGACCATCTCATCGAACCGCTGCACATCGTCAGCGGTTACGGCCTGTTCGCAGTGATGACCACGAAGCGCGACGAAATCGTCATCGAGGGGTCGTACGACGGCGTCGAATGGCGGGAATACGAATTTCGGTACAAGCCCGGAGACGTTACACGCCGGCCGCGCTGGAACATCCCGCACCAGCCACGCCTGGACTGGCAGATGTGGTTCGCCGCTCTTGACGACCCACGGCATCTGCGGTGGTTTCCGCGCTTCCTGCAGAGAGTGCTGGAGAACGAGCCCGCGGTGACGGTGTTGCTGGAAAAGAACCCGTTCCCGGACAAGCCACCGGTGTATGTGCGCGCGAAGTTCTACGATTACAGCTACACCAGCGGCGAGGACAAGGCTAAGGGCCTATGGTGGGACAGGCAGTTGCTGGGCCTGTACTTCCCCGCGGCATATTTGAAGACCGAATAATCCGATTCGATTGAGTCTCATCCTAGAGCGAAATGGCGACCCAGCAGTCTCATGCGGCCGCGAAGGCCCGCTCCAGCCGTGCGCTCACCTCATCCACGTCCGCCAGCGACAGGCACAGCGGAGGGACGATCCGTAGCACGTTCCGGTACGGCCCCGACTTGCTGACGACGAGCCCATGACGGCGGGTTGCCTCGAACACGCGCGCCGCGGCCTGCGCGTCCGGCACACGCGTCCGTCGGTCCGCTACGAGCTCGATCGCCAGCATCAGTCCCCGGCCACGAACATCGCCGATCACGGCATGTCGCTGCTGCAGCTCACGCAGCCGGCCAAGCAGCGCGGCACCAACGATCGTCGCATTTTCCTGCAGTTTCTCCTCGCGAATCACACGAAGCACGGATCGCCCGGCAGCGCACGCAACCGGGTTTGCACCGTGCGTGTGGAACAGGAGCTTTTCCGCCATTGACTCGGCGACCGCCCGTCGCGCGACGACAGCGGCAAGCGGAAATCCGTTGCCGAAGCCCTTGGCCATCACGGCGATGTCCGGCACGACGCCGTGCGCCTCAAAGCCCCAAAAATGCGCGCCGGTCCTGCCGAAACCACACTGAACTTCGTCAATGATGCCGAGGCCGCCGGCGGCACGGACACGCTCAAATGCGCCGGCGATGTATCCGTCCGGACACGGGAGGATCCCCCCGTAGCCCTGCACGGGTTCGACGATCATGCCGGCCAGCCTGCCGCTGGTCGCTGTGCCGATTGCCTGATCGACCTCGTCGAGGTACGGGGCCACCGCCTCCCCGAACACGCCACGATACGGATTTGGATCGGCCACGAAGGCAACGCCGCCAAGCTGCGGTACGCAATGCCGAAAGCCGGCAATACCGGTTACGGACTGCGCGCCGAAAGTTGCACCGTGATAGCTCGAGCGTAGCGCGAGCACATCGATGTTCCCCGTGTAGCTGCGCGCCATCATCAGCGCGAGATCGATCGCCTCGGAACCGCTGGTTGTGAAGTGCACAACCCATTCGTAGTCGGCCGGCATCGTCGCGGTGAGCTCTTCGGCCAGGTGCGCCGGAACCGGGTGGTAGAACATCGTCGTGCAGTGGGGGAGCTCGGCCATCTGCTCAGCGACCGCCTGCAGGACCTTCGGGTGAGCGTGGCCGACCGAGATGCACAGATTCATCGCCAGCAGGTCGATGTACTGCTTACCGGTCTCGTCCCACAGGTACTGACCCTGCCCGCGCCGCAGGATAAGCGGCGTCTCATACGGCTGGAACTTTCGCTGACTCGCACTGTAATAGCGGTTGCGGCGCGCGACGATCGCCGCCGTCGACCAGTCGGTCTCCGGCATTCCGGGTGCAGTGGGTGGCGGGCGGCTCATGTCGTTGATTCTAGCAACGGCCAACACAAACCAGAATGCGCCCGATCAGTCTGGCACCATTTTGATCGTTGGGCCCGCTTTGGTCCGGCCACAATACGCCGGCGATCTGTCCGCCTGTCGTGATGTCTACAAGCTGCCAGCGGGGGCGCCCAAACAGGGGCAGCGCCGTCATTTCCTCAATAGCTGACGGCGGGTCGGCGGGGCCCGTCGGTCGCTAGGCGGCTGTCCAACGGATACCGGAACAATTACCGTGCCCGTTGATCGGACACGGGAAATTGGAGGGAATCACAGTCACCTCCAGTCCCTCGGATCTAGACAGCGCAGTGTCGCCTAGCTGTCGGATGCACCAGGCCGGCGGCTCGCGAGCTGATGGGTTGTCGCGCTCAGACGCGGCCCCAAATGCCGTCGTGACAGAAACGCCCAGGTTCCAGAACGAGCGCGCAGATGCAGTGGCTTAGGCGACTCCAATTGGATATGCCGAGTGCAAGCGGCGCGCTAACGCTCGACGCGGGAGGACCAACCGCAGATGTCAGTCACGGGTGTAACCGGCTGTTCTAGACGCTATTGGCGCGCCGTCTGCCATAATCGTGCCTGCAGCTTCCCACCTGCAGGCCAAGGCCCTCGACCGGATCCCCACAAGATATGACGCCCGCCTCAGCATCTGCGGATATCGAGGCGTTCCGACTGCTTCGCGCGGGCCGTCTTGCGGAAGCACTGCCGCTCGCCGAGCAAGCGGTCGCCAACGCCGTCGTCTGCCTGCCCACGCATGCCTTGCTCGCGACGATACTCGTGGGACTGCGTCGCCCAGGCGATGCCGAGACGGTAATCTCGCGAGCTGTCGACCTCAAGACCGGCAGTGCCGATGCCTACGACGGTCTTGCCTACGTTTCAATGGCGCTCGGCCGACATGAACGCGCCAGTGCCCTGTATCGGCGCGCGACGGCTTTGGCACCGCAAACCACACGGTTCTGGTACAACCTCGCTTGTTGCGAGCGAGGTCTCGGCAGACTCAGCGAGGCGGAAGCGGCATGCGACCGGTCGATCGCGGTCGATGTTACGCAATACCCGAGTTACCTGCTGCGGTCCGAATTGCGCGTGCAGACGCCCGAGTTCAATCACCTGATCGAGCTGCAGGCGCAACTCGCGCGTCCGGAGACTGACGGTCGCGCGCAAATGTTCCTGGGGTATGCTCTCGCCAAGGAGCTTGATGACCTGGGGCGTTATGACGAGGCTTTTCACTGGTTCTCCAGGGCGGCACACGCGCGTCGGTCGCGCCTCGCATACGACGTGGCCGGTGACGAACAGAAAATGCGGCGCATTGCCGAGGTGTACCCGCGGATCCGAGTCGGCCCTGCAGGACGTGCGACGGACTCCTCGAAATACATCTTCATTGTAGGCCTGCCGCGATCCGGGACCACGCTGCTGGAACGGATTCTCACGGGCCTTCCGGGCGTGTCCTCGAATGGCGAGACGAATAATTTCTCCAGCGCGCTGATGGCAGCGACTCTCGAGGGTCAGGGCGACGTGTTCGCCCGCGCCGCGGCGGCAGACCCGGATGCCGTGGCCGCGAATTATGCGGAACGCGCCAACGCGCTCGGCTCGAACGATAAGATCGTCGAGAAGCTGCCGATGAATTACCTCTATGCTGGCGCCATCAAGCAGGCGCTGCCGGACGCCAGGATTCTCGCTGTCCGACGAGCGCCGCTGGACAGCTGTTTTGCGATGTACCGGACGCTATTCGGCGAGGCTTACCCATTTAGCTACGATTTCGAGGATCTGGCACGGTACTTCGCCGGCTACGAGCGGCTGATGAATCATTGGCGCGCGGTGTTAGGCGAGGAAATTCACGAGGTCGTATACGAAGATCTGGTGCGCGAACCGGACCGCGAGGGATCGGCGGTCGCGGACCACTGCGGGCTCGTCTGGTCCCCCGCTGCGATCGAGATACAAAAGAACACGTCGGTGTCGCTGACCGCAAGTGCGGCTCAGGTGCGCCGACCAATCTACGGCACCTCGTCCGGCCGTTGGCGCCACTATCGCCGACACTTGCAGCCGCTGATCGCCGCGTTGCGCCAATACGGCGTGGCCGTTCCGGAGGACGCCTAGCTTCGAGTCAGCTTCGGTCGCGGGCGCTCGCGTCGTGCGTCAGCACTATCCGTTTTGCCCGGCCATCGGCTGCGCGGTCGGCGGACTGCGTGGAGTCCGGCTGCCGTCTTTTGCGGTCACTACCTTGCCGGTGGCTTCCGCGCGACTCATTGCGGTCGTCGCGTCTCGATGGGCCCGTCATGTAGACTCACGCGCGGTCTCCCAGAGTTGCATAGGGCCGTCGGCCAAGCCGAGCGGCCGGTAGACGAGTGCCAACAACCTCTGCTCCATGAATACGAGCGAGATTTTTCTCATCGCGATGGGGATCATCTTCTCAATCCCTTTCCTGATCTGGCGCATCGGGAACACCGACCACTACGCACCGCTCGTCGTGGTCCAAATCCTCGCAGGAGTACTGCTCGGCCCCGGCATTCTCGGTGCTGCCTTTCCGGCCTATTACGCGTTCATCTTCAATCCTGCCGTCGTGCAGTCTCTGAATGGAATCGCCTGGTGGGCGGTGATGAGCTTCGTGTGGATTGCGGGCATCGAACTCGACATCAAGACGGCGTGGACCTACCGGCGCGAGAGCGGCGTGACGGCCGCCCTCGCGCTTGGCGCGCCTCTGCTGCTCGGCTGTCTCGCCGCCATCGGGATAGCGCGATATCCCGGATGGATCGGACCAACGGCGTCGCCTTGGCAGTTCACCCTTGAAATCGGAATGTCATGCGCCGTCACGGCGCTCCCAATCCTGATCCTGTTGATGGAAAAACTGAGCATCCTTCGACAACCGATTGGTCAGCGGATTCTGCGCTACGCCAGCCTCGATGACGTCGCCATCTGGGGCGTCCTCGCGCTGATCCTGATGGACTTCCACCGCGTGGGCCGCCAGGTGGGATTCCTGCTCGCCTTTGCGATTGTCGGCGCGGGATTCCGCCGGCTGATGGTGCGCATTCCCGAACAAGATCGCTGGTATGTGGGCCTCATCTGGCTCGCCGTGATCGCCTTCGGCGCCGATTGGTCGGGTCTGCATTTCATGGTGGGGGCGTTTCTCGCCGGCGCGCTGATGGACCGGGATTGGTTCAATCAGGAGCAGATGGACGCCCTCCGACACCACGTACTGCTGATCATCATGCCGGTATTCTTCCTCAGCACGGGACTGCGTACCAACTGGTCCCTGGGCGGGCCTGCCGTTTTCGTGGTGGCGGCGGTGCTCCTCGCTGCCGCCGTCACCGGGAAGTTCATTGGCACAGGCTTGGCCGGCAGATTCCTCAAGTGGGGTCGCGGCGAGGCCTCACTGATCGGGTGGCTGCTGCAGACGAAGGCGCTGATCATGATCATCTTCGCCAATGTGCTGCTCGACAAGGGCATCATTACAGCTGATTCGTTCACGGCGCTGCTCCTGATGGCGATCGCAAGCACGATGTTGACAGTGCCGGTCGTCGCGCCGAAGCATGCGGCGCATGCAAGCAATGATTCGCAATTCCAGCTGAGCAGGCATACCTGCCTGGGAACGAGCGCGTTTTGGATGGCGCCTGCGATCTGTCATCCGGAGCCGGGGGCCTGCCGGTTTGGATCCCCCTTCGATGGATCCCGCGTCGTGATCGCAGCGAGAATTGCACCCATATGACCTCGAATGAGGCGTGACGAGCGAGCAAACGAGAGGCAGTTAGTGGCCATCGATCTAGTCGGCGGAACTGGACCGGTAGGCACCTTTGTCTTCTCTGCCGAGAAATGCACGCGCGTAAATGAAATCGGCAGGACTGCATCATCCGGGCCGTCCATGCTTCGCCCCAGAAGCATGACTTCACCCCTTCCATCGCGTCAGTTCGCTGCGTTTGGCCGGGCTTTACTCTTTGTGCCTGATGAGTGACGGCTCAGGTCAGAGCGGCGCAAGTGACCAACACCATGCAAACGCCTCTGCGAAGGACCATTGGGCCGTTTCAGTTCTTTGCGTTGGCAATCGGCGTGATTATCGGCTCGGCCTGGGTGGTGCTGATTGGTGATTTGCTCGAGCTCGGAGGGCCGGCGGGCGCCATTCTGGGATTCTCAATCGGCGGGCTGGTCATGATCCTGGTTGCCGCAGCCTATGGGGAGCTAGCGGCACGGATCCCGGTCGCCGGGGGCGAGTTCATCTTTGCGTATCGAGTGTTCGGCCCCGCGGTCGGGTTTGTAGTGGGATGGTTTATTGCCCTCTACCTGATCGCGTCGACGGCATTTGAGGCAATCGCGTTGGCCGCGATCCTACAGACACTAGTACCGGCGATTGCGGGCCCCACTCTTTACGTCGTGCTCGGCCATTCGGTCACTCTGGGAGGGGTCAGCGTGGGCCCCGCGGGAGCCGCACTCATAACATTCTTGAATTATCGAGATGTGAGGTTGGCGGTGCGATTCCAAGGAATCGTGACGTACACGTTTCTGCTCGTCGCGTTTGGCGTAGTCATACTCGGTATCGGCCTCGGACACGCCGCAAATCTGCGTCCGCTGTTCGCCGAAACGCACGGCCAGGCGCCATGGTTCGGGGCCTTGACCATCTTCGCGACGAGCGCTTATTTCCTGACCGGCTTTCAGGCAGTGCCCCAGGCGATCGAGGAGCGGGCTGACAACGTGTCCGCGCGAACCGTGCTACGGGTCATGGTCTTGTCGGTGGCGATCGCCGCCTTGTTTCTGTGCTTGGTAGTGCTAGCAGTTGGAATGGCCGCGCCGTGGAGATCGACGTCGCGCGAGGCAATGACCACGGCCGTTGCATTGGCGAAGCTGGGGTCCGGGAACGTTCTAGCGACAGTTGTGCTAGTCGCTGCGGCTGCGTCCCTCCTGAAGACATGGAATGCCCTCGCCCTGATGGCAAGCCGCCTGTTGATGGCCCAGGCGCGGGAAAATCTTTTGCCCGCCTGGCTAGCGGTCGTGCATCCCGCGCACAAGACGCCAGCGCTCGCGTCGCTGCTGGTCGGCGGACTTACCATCGCGGGAGTGATGCTGGGCCGCGGAGCGTTACTGCCTATAGTCGACATGGGGTCAGTGTGTCTGGCTGGCACATTCGTAATGGGATTTCTCGCCGTCATTAAGCTGCGACGCGATGGTGTCCACGCAAGCGCGGACGCGAAGTTGCCTGGCGGCGCCTGGAGCCTCGGCATCGGCCTTGCTGGTGCTTTGGTGATGGCGGTCTTTGCAATCGTGGAGCCACTTTTTGCAAGCACCGGCGCCATTCCACTTGAATGGACGCTGCTATTCGCCTGGGGATGCATCGGCGGCGTCGTATACCGCGTGCGCAGACGTGTCGTGAGTGCGCCGGACGATGTGTGAGGGCCGGCCGGGACAAATCGCGGCCTCACAGTGACGAAGCACCGTTCCGCCGAACGCAACGTACTATGTTGAGACAGGCGCCCGGTCCGGTACGGCCGAAGATACGGAACCTGCTGCGACGGTCACCGCGTGACACGCACCGATGCGGCGTGTCAGCACAAGCGCTAAAGGCGCACCAGCCATCTACGCAGCTTCCCCTGCCCTACACGACCCGGAGACTCTTAGAACGGTGCGAGCCGCTCGACGGCGCGAATGGTCACCGGGCCTTCGTCAGACCTTGTTTTTTCCGGGCCGAGTACCTCCACCGATGCCTTTGCCATGACAATAGACACCATTCGGTTCGGATACAGGATCACTTCATTGTCACCGGAGCCATGCATGCTCGGCAGGTATTCCTCCTGACCACCCGCGGTCACGTAACGCAGGAAGTGAAACCCCATTCGGTAGAGCCCGTCCTCAGTCGCCCCCGCGACCGGACCCAATGGCGGGAAGATCGACGCGTCGCCGCTCTTTACGATCGCGTCGCGTGCCGCGAGCAGATCCGTCGTCAACTCCCGGTTAAGAATCTGCTGACGACCGTGCGCGCCGCGCGCCTGGTAAAGCAAGGAGATCTTGGCGAGATCGTCGAGAGTTGGGTAGTAGCCGGCGTTGCACCAGACGAGGCCGTCACGATCTCCCGGTTCCCGGGTCCTGACCGACGGTGCCTGGTGGATGCCGATCGGCGTAAAAACCTCGGTCTGCACCATCTCGGCCAGATCCGCCTGAGGTCCCCGCACCGATTTGAGGAAGCCCTCGATCGCGGCGCCAAGCAGGTAGTAGTCCTGGTCTCGATAGCGCATCACCGTCCCGGGCTCCCACGGATAGGGGTGGAGAGTCGCGCCGATCTGGCGGATCTTGTCGGCGTGCGACGGGGCCGTGTACCAGGTGTCGTAGTCACCGCCCAGGTAGCCGTCGAAAATATCGTTTGGATGGGTCTTGGTCGTCCCAGTGCCGCCGAATCCCGTTGCCATGTTTGCTGCGTCGATGAAGCGGATGCGGCGCCACTTCGGGTCCAGCCCCGAGACGTACTCGCCGACCTTCAGCGTGAACACCCACGGACCGTACACCTGTGCGAGGCGCAAGAGAGCGAGGGGCGCGAAGACGCTTTTCGTCACTGACCGTACACCGAACCGCATCTCGAGCGGATACGGATACGGCCCATAGGGCGTCGCGGGTTCCTGGTAGTAGAGCGTGCCGTCGCGGACCAACGCCACTGCTACCTGCCACTTTGGGTATATCGGGCCGCCGAAGCCGTCGAGCGTGCCGGGTGCCACGCTTCGTTCGAGCTCACTCCAAGGCTTTGCGGGCAATCGGTCGGCGAGCTCCGCCTGCGCCTGCGCTCGGCGCGCCTCTAGCTTGGCCGCGTCTCCCGCACCGAGCTCAACCGGCGCAAAGCCCCAGGCCACGAAATACTGCTTGATCAGGTAGGGACCAGTTTGCTGGATGAACTGCAGCTCGAGCCCGGTGACCTGTCCCGCGCGGTACAGGAACGTCGCGAGTCCCTGATGCGCGTGGTTCTCGGTGTCGTTGACCAGCATGATCGGAAATGCAGCGCGCGCCCACTCGCCGTCCCCCTTTTCGCGCCACACTTTGCCGAACTGCGGAATCACCCGCCAGTAGCTCGGCGTCGGTCCGCCCCCGGTCTCGCGCACCATCTGGCCGCGCTCCACCGGCACCAGCACATCACCTATCGTGAAGAACTCGAGCTGCGTACCCGGGAAGATCCGCGTATCGCGGCCTTGGATTATCGGATGATCGAGCACCGGCAGCGTCCGCATCTGAGTAGGACGCACCCGAAGTACGCCCGTGAACGCGGGCGCTGGCGACGCCCCTTCACTCGGTGCGAACGCGGCATTCTGGACTGGTGCGTCCAGGGAGTGGCCGGACTCGAATGCCCGGACCGGGAGCAGCTCCGCCGCACCCGCTCGCGCGACCAAGGGACTTAGCGCGACAATCCCGGCACAGAAACTCGCGATCACCGTTGCTCGAAAAGACATGGCGGAATCTCCCAAAGGCATCGGAAGGGATTTCTCCCCGGGGTTGCTGATCGAACGTGGCGGCGACCCGCGCCCGAATGTAATGCGTTGCCACGGCACGCACTCGCGTCTGGCGGCTTGCGCCGAGTACGATCGCACCTGAGTTGCATCCAGGCGGACTCGCCTAAAGCGGTCGTGGGCCGCCGGCTGCGGCGACCCACTGCGCACCGCGCCGCAACCGATGCGGGGCGCTGGACTATTCGTGGCCGGTCGCAACAATCTGATCCACCGCGACAAGTCCAACGCGCCTGGTTTCGGGCGCCCATTTCTGGCAGATCAATGCCCCGATTGCCAGGACGGCGAAACACACTCCGAGCGCCGCGCGCACGCCGAACTCGGCAACGATCACCGGCAGGAGAAAGGTGCTGACGGCGGATCCGACCCGGCTCGCGGCAACAGCGAGCCCGATCCCAGATGCACGGAGATCCGTCGGAAACAGCTCCGGCAGATACACATAGACAAGGCTCGATGCCGCCGACAGCACACCAGCGAACAGGGCGAACAGCACAACGACTGCTATCGGCGCAAGACCCTCCGTCAGGGTCAGGACCAGCATCGCGCCTCCCGCGGACGTGAGGCTGCCAACCAGAAAGTTTCTACGCGAAATGCGGTCCACCACTACCAAGCCGACGACGGCACCGATCAGTAGCGCGAGGTTGTATGCAAGCCCACCGGCGTAGCCGCCCCGCGCATTCAGGGCGGATATCACGTACGACACGAAGGTGCCGACGGCGAAATAAGGAATTACAAGGCAAGTAAAGAAGGCGCAGGCGACCAGCGTCCGGCGCCGCCACCGAGCTGAGAAAAGCTGTCGCCACCGACCCTGGCCTGGAGCCGCAGAGGGCATTCCCGCAGGCGGTATCACATCAGCTCCGAATTTTCTGCGAACAACCTGCGCGGCACGCTCGGCATGACCGTGGCCGGCGAGCCACATGGGTGACTCGGGCATCGTGACTCTGATGGGCAGAATCAGCAGACACGGCACGGCGCTCGCAAGCAGCATCCATCGCCAGGAATCGGGCCCGCCCGACGTCAGCGCGAAGCCGACGAAGTAAGCGACCGAATATCCGCCGGCCCACGCGACCGACAACAGGCTCAAGATCGGTCCGCGGGATTTGCGGGGCGTAAACTCCGTCAACAACGCCTTGCTGACAACGTAATCAGTGCCCAGAAGGAATCCGATGCACAGTCGAAGTGCCAGCAACTGCTCGCCGGAGGCGACGAAGAATTGGAGCGCCGACAAGCCCGCGAGCAGCCCCATATTGCAAGCGAACACTGGCCGGCGTCCGAATTGATCGCTGGCCGGCCCCGTGACCAGCGCCCCGACGAACAGACCGGCCAGTGAGCCGCCTCCCAGCAGCCCCAGCCACAGCGGCGTCAGGTGTAGTTGAGGAGTACCAATACTGAGCGCGATGCCGATAATGCCGAGGCCGAAACCATCACTGAACGCGCCTCCGGTACTTGCCACCGCGACCCTGAGATGGAAAAGCCGAAGAGGTGCATCGTCGTACGGAATCACTGGGACTGCCGGTCGTTCCGCTGATTCGCCCGCCGTTTCCAGCCGTTGTTCAGGCACGTGCGCTTCTTTCGCGATATCGGAGCGCGAATGCTGCTACACGTTCTTGCTGTGGTCGGGCGGTGCTCCGACCGGGCCCCGCGCCATCACTGACACTTGGAGCCACGCTCCCAGCGCGGTGGAGTCGGTTGCGATCCAGATGCCGCTGGCGTAGCGGCCGCATCGTTACCAGTCACCGACAGAGCCGTCGGCATAAAAGGCCCGCTGCAACAGCTCCTGCTTGAACGGATGCTTCGCGATTGCAGACTCGTTTATCTCAACTCCAAGCCCGGGCCTGTCGGCGGGCCCGACCGTTCGGCCATGCTTGTTCAGCGGATGGTAGTCGTGCACCACGTCGGAACGCCATGCGACGTCCTCGCTGACGGTCTCACAAATCACGTAGTCTGACTGCGAGAAGCCCAGTTCGAACGATGCCGCCGTGCTCACGGGACCCTGTGGGTTATGAGGCGCGATGCCGATCCGATGTGCCTCTGCGAGTGCTGCGATCTTCCTCGCAGCTGAAAAGCCGCCGCAATGGGTGATATCGAGCTGGACGATCTCGCAGCCCCGTACATCGAACAGCTCCTTGAACTCTTTTATGTTTGTCAGTCTCTCTCCGGTCGCGATCGGCGTTGCCACGGACGCATTTATGCGACTCAACGATTCCACGCTCTCCGGCCAGCAGGGTTCCTCAAGGAAGAACAGTCGATATGGCTCCAGAGCCTTGGCAAACAGCATCCCCATCGCCGGAGACGGGCGAGCATGGCAGTCAACCATGATGTCGATTAGTGGGCCTACGGCATCGCGCATGCGGGCGACAGCCTGTTCAGCCGCAAGAACCGGTCCCGTGCCCTCCAGCGGGCCGGTCGGCGGGACTGCCATAGACTTGAACGCGGAGAAGCCGTTTGCTACGGCTTCGCGCGCCAAGTCTGCGAATCGGTCTGCGTTGGCCACGGGCGTCTCGTAAAAGTCTTCCATGCGTCCGCCGCCCAAGTGGCAGTAAAGGCGAACGTAGTCGCGAACCGGACCGCCCCACAACCGGTGGCACGGCACGCCCAGCGCCTTGCCGGCGAGATCCCACAGCGCAATGTCTATGCCTGACATGGCCGTGGCCCGGACTATTCCGGAACTGTGCCAGAAGTGTTGCCGAAACATCATCTGCCATAAATGCTCGATGCGTCGCGGGTCCTCCCCGATCAGCAGGGTCGCGAGATCTTCCAGCGCGCCGACGATTGACCTGGTGTGCCACTCGAGTGTCGCTTCGCCCCAGCCGATGAGGCCGGGTTGATCGGTTTCGACCTTCACGAAGATCCAGTTACGCATTCTCGCGTTACATACGAGGGACTTGATGGCGGTAATCTTCATAAGCGGTTCACCCTACCGTGCGGCCACGATTGTGCCGATGCCAGCAGAATACGGAAGCAGTTGTTCGTGATCGTTCCAGCCGTGCAGTCCGAGCGGAGCCCGCGTAGCTGGCTGCCGTGACAGTCGCTGAAGATAGGTGTGAGGACGCCCGACGACGGCAAGCAGCGTTGGGAGATCCGGGAAGGATGCTGCTGCGGCAGCATATCCGCTGCGCTGCTGTTGCCGACATTCCCGCTGAATCGCGACATGCTCAGCGCGGCTTCTTCGTCATTTCGATTGTTGGCCATCCTCAGTACTGTCTCCCCGCGGCTCGAGCGCAATCAACTAGGTCTCTGAGGTAATTTCCGCACCAAGGCTTCACTTAGCGCCTCCGGCAGGGGCGGGAAATCGACGATCGAGACCCCAGTGCCCGTTTATCGACACGTTGACAGGTCGACACGCGGCGGCTCCCGTTTGCACGCGCCTCCACAAGACCCTCCCGATTCTAAACCTCGGCACATTCAACGGAGCTCCGCCGGTTGAGGCGCTTACGGTGCAACAGCCGCTGTCCCGATGCGCCACGTGCGGCAAGCAATTGATTCTATTCAACTGACACTGTGATGAACCTGACCTCATTTACGTTTTCGAGTCCGGCGCAGCCGCGGCGGCGCGCGAGGTCAGGTGCCATTTGCAAGGCCCGTTGGATCAGACTCGCTGGATGATCTCCCCGCTCGACCAAGCGGTTGTACGCAGACCCGACGCCGCGATGTCTGAGTGCGACATCGCCTCGGCGGCGTCGCGAGGGGTACGCGACACCGGCGGTGGGAGCCGCGTCAATGCCCGGGGAGCCGCGCGAAAAGTCTTCCAGCACTAGGTGGAGCGGTGGCTGCGCCCACCCCGAAGGCCACGGAGAAGTCCTCACTCGCCCGCGGGTCCCTTGGCCAGCGTCGTCTGTAAGCGGTACACGGTGCTGGAGGACCACGTCCGGCCTGGCTCAAGAATGGTGCTCGGGAAATTCACGTGGTTGGGGGAATCGGGAAAATGCTGCGTCTCGAGCGCGATTCCGTCCCCTTGCCGATAGAGCCGATGACCTTTGCCGGCCACGGCACCGGAAAGGAAATTGCCGGTGTACACGTGCAGACCCGGCTCGGTCGTCAGTAGCTCGAGCACCCGGCCCGAAACGGGCTCATGCAGACGAGCCGCCGGACGCAATGAGCCCGCCTCACCACGGAGCACGAAGTTGTGGTCGTACCCGCGCCCAATGACGAGCTGGGGTTCCGATCCATCCCGGATTCGGGAGGCAACTACCCGCGGCTCTCGAAAATCGAATGCGGTGTCGGCCACCGACCGCATCTCGCCCGTGGGTATCAGATGCGCATCGACAGGAGTGTAGGCATCAGCTTCGACGGACAGCATTGCATCGAGAGCGTTGCCGGCGGCGGCGCCGGCAAGGTTCCAGTAGCTGTGATTGGTCAGGTTAATCACCGTGGTCGCAGAGGTCGTTGCTGTGTAGTCAATCCGAAGCTCATCGTCACGTGTCAGCGTGTAGGTGAGACGCACGGTGAGTTCTCCGGGGTAACCCTGATCGCCGTCCGGACTCACGAGTGACAACTTGAGCGCCGCCCCATCGGTGTCCCGGGTCCCGTCGATTGACCAGACCCGGCGATCGAACCCCTCCTCGCCGCCGTGCTCTGAATTCGACCCGTCGTTGACGGTGACCTGGCAGTTCCTGCCACCGACGCTGAAGCGGCCGTGCGCGATTCGATTGGCAAAGCGACCGACGGTCGCACCGAAGTACTCACGGCCGAGCAGATATTCCTCAACAGTGTCGAAGCCAAGGACGACGTCGTCAAAATGCCCGCGCGCGTCGCTTACGACAAAGCTGCGCAAAGTCGCTCCGAGCGTCAGTATTGTGGCCTCGGTCCCGCGTTCATTCGTCAGCCGACACGCGGCGACTTCCGCGCCCGACGGAAGGCGGCCCACGATCGACGTGCAGACTGCAGCGCTGCGCCCGCGCCCGCGCCCGCCCAACATCGGCCCAACCTGTCCATGCGTGTTAGACATCACGAGCTCTGGAACGTACTAGCCTGCAGGAAATCACCGGCGCGGAAAAACAGCCAATGTCGGCTTTTACCGCGGTCGTAACGGCGCTCCCGACCAATTCGAGTATCGCATCAGCTGACGGGAGTCCGCAGCGACTGGATGGAGCACCGCCTTTAACTCAACCATACTCGAGGCGACTAACGCAACTTCCGGCTGGGACTTGGTTGCGCATCGAACGCTGGCACGCCATTGGGGAGATGCTTTCCGAGGCGTCAACAACGCTCTGCAAATGGGCCCATGGTGTCTGGCGAATGACCCATATGTTCAGCGGCCAACTGACACCGATTCTGAGGTCAGTTCCGGAAGCCCGGACCGATGGGCCGCCATTTGTGAAGCGACGGGATCGGGGTGAGCAGTGGCGGATTCGCGGCGCTGCCAGTACACTGCCGCGGTCGCTGAATATCGGCTGGGTCGATTTTGGCGCGAGAGGCCGCCGGTGGGCAAATCAATAACACGACCTTGCGGCAGCACGGCCACGCCATGCAGTCGCCGTGTGTCGCGCGACAAAGAGGAGCGCGCTCTATGAGCGCTCCGCGGCACACTTTATGACTGACCGAATGGCGTCCAGGCTCCGCGACTGGATTCTGTTGATACTGTGCAATTTGATTTGGGCGAGTCAATTTGTGCTCGCGAAGCTCGTGCAGGAAAAGATGGGGCCGATATTCGCCACGCTTCTGCCGATGGCCCTCGCCACAGTGTGTCTTATACCTCTCGTGCACCGGCAGCAATCGCGGCGCAGCGAAGTGCACCCCATCGGCACCGCCGACCTCGTGCGTTTCGCCGTCATTGGCGTGTTCGGGCAGGTTCTGGCACAGCTTGGCGTCACTTGGGGGGTCCGACTGGCACCGGCGTCGAACGCCGCGCTGTTATCGCTGACGCTTCCAATCGCCACTGCGGTTATCGCCTACCTGGTGCTCAGCGAGCGCATGACGACGGTGCGCTGGATCAGCTTCGGCCTCGCCGTTGCGGGCGTCTTGCAGTGCTCGGGAATTGACTGGAACGATTTGCGGTTTTCGAGTGGTGGAGTCCTGGCCGGTAATTCACTGATCATGGTGGGAGTTCTTGGGAGCGCGTTCTACAACGTTTACGGGAAGAAGCTCCTGCATCGCTATTCACCTCTTGAGGTCCTGCTCTACAGCTATTACGCGGTTCTCCTGTGCCTCGTTCCACTGACGTTGTATCTGGAGCCGGAGTCCCTCCACATCGTGGGGCTTTTTGGCCCGAAGGTGTGGCTCGGCGTGTTGCTGCTCGCGGCGCTTCAGTACTTCCTGTCGATGATTCTGTTCCTTACCGTGCTAACGCGGCTCGACGCAGCGCAAGCCGGCTTATCGAATTACCTAATCCCGGTCTTCGGCGTAGTCATCGCGGCCATCGTCCTCGGGGAGCGTCTCACTACGCGCATGGCGATCGGGGGACTCGTGGTGTTGGGGAGTACTCTCCTCATCACGGTCTACGAGGAGCACTACGTTCCTCGCATGGCTGCGGCTGCCGCGAGCCGGGCCGCTGACGACAGCTGACCATGCCCATCAATCTTGCCGGCAAACACAGTTTCATTACAGGCGGCGCGCGGGGAATCGGCCTTGCCATCGCTGAGGCATTCGGCCGCGACGGCGCAGTCGTTTCAATCGCGGATTGTCACGCGGAAAACCTTGAGCACGCGGTGCGCGCCCTGCGTGCCACTGGCGTTGCCGCGCACGGTCACGCTCTAGACGTGACCGATCATGACGCCGTGGTCGCAGCAGTGGCGGAAGCGGAGCGCCGTGCCCCGATCGATATTTTGGTGAACGATGCCGGAATCGCGTACGAGACCTCTTTTCTGAGCATCTCCCCCGCCGAGTGGAGACGGGTGCTCGACGTCAACTTGACCGGAATGTTTCTCGTCGCGCAAGCCGTGTCCCGCTACATGGTGCCGCGTCGGCGCGGCGTGGTGATAAACATGGCGAGCAAGAACGGTATGGACGGCGAGGCGGGTTACGCTCATTACAATGCGAGCAAGGGAGGCGTGGTCATGCTGACGAAGACCATGGCCCTCGAGCTCGCGCAGTTCGGGATCCGCGTCAATGCGGTTGCGCCAGGTTACCTGCAAACCCCGATGTCGGAAGCGATCGACAGCCCGGAATTCGTCCAGGACTTTGTCGATCGTTACATTCCGCTCGGGCGATCCGGTCGAGTCCACGACGTGGCGCCACTATTTGTATTTCTCGCGCGCGACGAGGCGTCGTTTATAACCGGACAGGTTTTCGTCATCGACGGCGGGCAACTCGCCGGTCAAAAGGCATCGGCCGATTTGCTTCGGCGCCTGTATGCGAACGTCGGCCAGATGTGAGGTTGAACCGGCGCGGGCCCCTTATAAGTTTCTCGGCGGGACATGTGAGCCAGGGCGGCGTATCACGACCAGCACGCACCTGTATGCTCTCGGAAGGCGCGCTGGCAACCCGAACCGGCAGCGCAATCCGGCACTGCGCCGGCTTGTGCAAAGCCCAAACCGGTGCCCCGTGTAAGCATGGGCGATGTAACACTCGCCGTCGGTCACGTCGAAGAGCGACGGCAGACGGTCGGGGGTGTCAAGTACCCAATCCGGCGATGGAAGTAGGATCAGAGCAGTGACCGGTACGGCAAGACAATATGCGCCGCGGCTCATCACCGGATCGAGACGCGCGCTCCTCGGTGAAGGACCTGTGTGGGATGACCGCGCCCACACGCTTTATTGGGTAGATATCGAGCGCGGCGAGCTTCATCGCTGCCAGGCGGATGGCTCCGGGGAGTCTACGATACGGATCGGTCAACGGATCGGCTGCGTTGCGCTGCGACGCAACAGTCCGGGGCTCATTGCAGGCCTGCAGCAGTCTGTCGCTCTGCTTACGCTGGATCCGTTGCACATTGTTCCGCTCCTGGCGATCGACGCGGATCTCCCCGGCAACCGGTGCAACGACGGGAAGTGTGACGCCGAAGGCCGATTCTGGGTTGGTACGTACAACATGGCGGGAGCGGCCGCCACCGGGTGGTTCTACCGGGTCGGTCCGTCAGCCGCGCTTGCGAGAGTCATCGGACCAGTCATTTGTGCCAATGGCCCTGCTTTCTCCCCGGACGGCAGAACCATCTACTGTGTCGATAGCTATGGCAGAGCTGTCTATCGGTACAATATTGACGGGTTAGGTGACGTATCGGGGCAGCAAGTGTTCAAACGCTTCGACCAACCCGGCTGGGGCTATCCTGATGGTCTGACCTGCGACGCCGAGGGCTGTGTCTGGATCGCTCACTGGGGTGGATCACGTGTTTCGCGCTTTAGCCCGGCCGGCGAGCTGCTCGACGTCATTCCGATGCCGGTCTCACAGCCATCGAGCTGCACATTCGGTGGCCCGGACCTTAAGCGCCTGTTCATTACGACCGCCTCTCAGGGGCTCGACGATATCTCGAACGCCAACGGATTGGCGGGCGCTG
>Ga0209415_10002425_pt1 | contig 34862 bp, 30 predicted proteins | sample PeaSoiSIISIP2007_FD_187696 | JGI IMG/M metagenome (GOLD analysis project Ga0209415, IMG submission 187696) | Peat soil microbial communities from Weissenstadt, Germany - SII-SIP-2007 (SPAdes) (version 2) | ecosystem: Environmental > Terrestrial > Soil > Wetlands > Peat | place: Germany... | reverse complement strand
TGGATTGCAAAGGCTGCGCCTTTGCTGGGGGCTTGGGCCGCGAAGCGGACCAAGGGGGGGCAAAGCCCCCCTGGCGGTTCGCACGCCGCGGGGGCAAACTCGCGGTTGCCGTAGCGATGAGGGAGATTCGCGATGCCCAGCAAGGTGATCATTAGTTGTGCCATAACCGGCTCGATCCACACGCCCAGCATGTCGGACTACCTGCCGATCACGCCGGAGGAGATCGCTCGCGGTGCGATCGAAGCAGCCGAGGCGGGTGCGGCAATCATCCATCTGCACGCACGTGACCCGGAAACCGGCGCGCCGACACCCGATCCCGCCGTCTTCATGCGGTTTTTGCCGGTCATCAAACAGAACGTCGATGCCGTGGTGAACATCACCACCGGCGGCGGACTGACGATGACGCTGGACGAGCGGCTTGCCGCCCCTCTGGTGGCGAAGCCGGAGATGTGCAGCCTCAACATGGGTAGCATGAACTTCAACATCTCCCCCGCCGGCGGCCGGGTGAAGCACTGGAAGCACGCGTGGGAGAAGCCGTATCTCGACAGCACGGACAACTTCATATTCCGCAACACGTTCCGCGACATCTCCGGGATCGTCGAGCGCCTCGGCAAGACGCACGGCACACGGTTCGAGTACGAGTGTTACGACACCGGGCATCTCTACAACCTGGCTTATTGCCTGGACCAGAAGATCGTCGAACCACCGCTGTTCGTGCAGACCATCTTCGGCATTCTGGGCGGCATCGGCGCCGATCCGCGCAACCTGATGTTCATGCGGGAGACCGCCGACAAGCTGTTCGGCGACAATTATGTCTGGTCTGTGCTGGCGGCGGGGCGTCACCAGATGGCGTTCACCACCATGGCCGGTATCCTGGGCGGCAACGTGCGCGTCGGGCTGGAGGACAGTCTGTATATCGGCCGCGGCCAGCTCGCGAAGTCGAATGCGGAACAGGTGGCGAAGATTCGACGGATTCTGGAGGAACTGAGTTTGGAGATTGCGACGCCGAAGGAAGCGCGCGAAATGCTGAAGCTGAAGGGCGGTGACCGGGTGGGATTCTAACCTCTCCTGCTTCGCGGACGAGGCAGAGGGCTCACAGCGCTGCCAAAATATGACATAGATGCTGCGGCGCTTTCAGACCAACGTCCGAGCCGCGGACATCGGAACAACCAGGAGAACGACCGTGTCCAAAGAACGCAATCGCGGCCATCGCGAAATCAAGAAACCCAAGGCGAACAAGAAGCCCGCCCAGGCAGGCCCGACCTTCTTGCGGCCACAGCAGCCGGTGAGCCCGAAGCCTGTCGCTAAAGAGCCGGCCAAGTAGCCAGCAAGCCGGACGCGGCGCCTACTCCTTGGACCTGCGGTCGACCACGCGCCGCGCCTTGCCCAGCGAGCGTTCGATCACGCCCGCCGCTTCCACCACCACCCGCGTGGTCAGGCCGATCGTGTCCTTGATCCGGGCCACCAGGATCCTCGCTTCTTCCGCCAGCGCCACCGGGTCGAAGAAATCCGGCGGTGCTTCGACATGCACCGCCACCTCGTCCATCCGTCCCTCCCGCGTCAGCTCGATCTGATAATGTCCCGTGAGCACCTCGCTCTTCAGCAATTGCTCTTCGATTTGAGAGGGAAACATATTCACCCCGCGCACGATCAGCATGTCGTCCGACCGGCCGGTGACCTTCTCCATCCGCCGCATCGACCGCGCCGTGCCGGGTAGCAGCCGAGTCAGGTCGCGTGTGCGGTAGCGCACCACCGGCATACCGATCTTGGTGAGCGAGGTGAACACCAGCTCGCCCGGCGAGCCATCCGGCAGCACCGCGCCGGTTTCCGGATCGATCACCTCCGGATAGAAATGGTCCTCCCAGATGTGCAGCCCGTCCTTGGTCTCGACGCATTCATTGGCAACGCCGGGTCCCATCACCTCCGACAGACCGTAGATGTCCACCGCGTCGAGCGCGAAACCCGCCTCGATCTCGCGCCGCATCGCGTTGGTCCACGGCTCGGCGCCGAACATGCCGATGCGCAGCGAGCAATCGCGTGGGTCCAGGCCCAGGCGGCGGAACTCGTCGAGGATCGCCAGCATGTAGCTGGGCGTCACGGTGATGATGTCGGGACGAAAATCGTTGATGAGCTGAACCTGCCGCTCGGTCATGCCGCCCGACACCGGCACCACGGAACAGCCCAGGCGTTGGGCGCCGTCATGCAGGCCCAGGCCGCCGGTGAACAGCCCGTAGCCGTAGGCGTTGTGCAGGATCATCCCCGACCGTCCGCCCGCGGCATAGATCGAGCGCGCCACCACCTGCGCCCAAATGTCGAGGTCCTCGCGCGTGTAGCCGACCACCGTCGGCTTGCCGGTGGTGCCCGACGACGCATGAATCCGCACGATCTGTTCGCGCGGCACCGCGAACATGCCGAACGGATAGTTCGCGCGCAGGTCCTGCTTGGTGGTGAACGGAAATTTCGCCAGGTCCTCGAGTTGGTGGAAATCGTCCGGATGCACGGAAGCCGTGTCGAACGCGGCGCGGTAATGCGGCACGTTGGAATAGGCATGGCGCAGCGTCCAGGCGATCCGCTCGCGCTGCAACGCGGCGATTTCGTCGCACGACGCGGTCTCGATCGGATCAAGTCCAGCCATCTGCTTTCTCCGTTTCCTCGTCGCCGCGGAGCGTGCGCGTGTGGCCGCGGAATTCCGCCACCAGCTCGCCGCAAGTGGCGCTGACCCGCTCGTCATACATCCTTGCCCGACCGGCGCGCATCCGCTCCGCGGTTCGAACTAACCATTTCGTTCATTCTCCGCCCCGGAATACCGGCGCCCGCTTCTCCAGGAACGCACGCACGCCTTCCGCGTAGTCCGCACTGCGGCCAGCCGATGCTTGCTCGTCGCGTTCCAGATCCAGTTGCGCGTCGAGGCTATTTCCTCCCGCCGCAGTGAACAGCCGCTTCATGCGCGCCAGCGCCTCTGTCGGAGCCGTTGCCAGAGTCGCTGTCAGTGCCTCGGCTTCCGGCAGCAGCGCGGCGTCGTCCACCGCCTTCCAGATCATCCCCCAGGCTTCGGCGCGCGTTGCATCCACGGCCTCACCCAGCATGGCCAGTGCGCGCGCCCGGGCCTCGCCGATGCGATGCGTGAGGAAGAAGCTGGCTCCGGAATCCGGCACAAGGCCGATCTTCACAAACGCCATGGCGAACTTTGCCGCCCGCCCCGCCAGCACGATGTCGCAAGCCAACGCGTAGCTCGCGCCAGCGCCCGCCGCCACGCCGTTCACCGCGCAGACCACCGGCAATGGCACCGCGCGCAGCTTGCGCACCAGGGCGTGGTGCAGGTCGGCGACCTTGCCGAGATCGGGCGCGCCATCAGCGCTTGGCATCATCGCAGGTCCCAACTCCTGTCCGGCGCAGAAGCCACGCCCGGCACCGGTCAGCAACAACGCCCGGCAGGTGCGATCCGCCTCCGCTGCGTCCAGCGCCGCCAGTAGGGCGCGCAGCATCTCCTCATTGGCCGCGTTCAGCTTGTCGGGACGGTTCAACGTCAGCTTGCGCCAGCCCTCGCGCTGTTCTGCCTGCAGCGTGTCGCTCATGTCATCCTCCGCCATTGTGACCATGTCACGCGCCCAAGCTCCGGCCGCGGCCGGTCCGGCAGCATGGCGATGAATTCCAGCGAGTGCCGGTCGGGATCGGTGAAATACACACTCGCCGCCGGCATCCAGGCAAGCACGGTCGGCTCGTTCGCCGCCGCGCCATCGGGCGACAGCGGTGTCAGACCGGCGGCGCGCAGCTTCGCCACCGACGCGATCACGTCGGCCAGTGCGACGTCGCAGGCGATGTGCAGTCGCATCCGCAATGGCGAGGTTCCAATCGACCACAGGCCGAGCATCGCCTTGCCCAAAGTCGGCACCCAGAAAAACGCGACCTGGCGTTCGGGGATCACATGCGCGAGCGGCAGTCCGAGCGTGTCGCGGTAGAACGCGATCGAGCGATCGAGATCGCTGACCGTCAGGTGCACCTCGAACAGGCCACGGATCATCGTGCACCTCTCCCGCCCTGCGAGCGCGATTGAGCCGCGAAGCGGATCAACGTGCCGCAAAGCGGCGGATGGGGGTGATCGGGTCGCGCCGCGGCATCCTCGCCCTCGCCGCTTCGGTTGGTTCGCTTCGCGACCCAACCGACCTCTCCCGCTTCGCGGGCGAGGTTTTTCATGGCGTCTTCCCCCGCTGCCGCAGCGGCAGGTTCGTGCGGTACACCACCCGCTTCAGTGCCATCGCCGACTCCACCGACTGCACGCCCGGGATCCGCATCACCACGCCGCGCAGGAACGCTTCGAACGATGCCAGGTCCGCCGCGACGACCCGTATCAGATAGTCGCGTGCGCCGGTCATCTCGTACATCTCCATCACCTCCGCGCACGCGCCGATCGCCCGTTCGAACGCGGCCAGCGCTTCGTCGCTATGCGTCGCCAGCTTCACACTGACAAACGCGTTCACCGTCAGCCCGACCTTCTCCTGATCGAGCAATGCGACATAGCGCTGGATGACGCCCGCCTCCTCCAGCAGCTTCTGCCGGCGGTGGCAGGGCGAGGGCGACAGCGCCACCGCCTCGCTCAGCTCGATCGTGGTCGCGCGGCCGTGAGCCTGCAAATGCTCAAGGATCGCGATGTCGAGCCGGTCAAGCTCCATGCCTTCATCCCTTGGTTGCAGCGCAGCATTTTGGTGGATTCTGCCAAAACGACGTGTGCGCCTGTCCAACTATGGCAGCCTTTCCCTCACCACCATACCTACAATGCTGAGCGGGGATGGAACGGCACAAGCTAGCCGTCTGCCATTACGAGAGGACGATCCAGGATGGATATCGGACTCGGCCGCGCCGCCGCCACGCTTGAATCACGCTTCGTCGATCTCGACCACCCGGTTTTGCTGACCGGTATCCAGGCCCTGGTCCGGCTGCTGTTGGAGCAAGCACGGCTGGACCGCGCCGCCGGCCTGCACACCGGCGCGCTTGTGTCGGGCTATCGCGGTTCGCCGCTGGGCGGGCTGGACCAGGAGCTATGGCGCCGCGCCAAGCTGCTGGCGGCGCATGACATCCGCTTCGAGCCGGGCGTCAACGAGGACCTGGCTGCCACGATGTTGATGGGCACGCAGCAGCTCGACGCGTTTCCGGGCGCGCGCGTCGATGGCGCATTCGGGCTTTGGTATGCCAAGGGACCGGGCGTCGATCGCTCCGGCGACGCGCTGCACTGCGCCAACATGGCGGGCACGCATCGGCATGGCGGCGTGCTGGCAATTGCCGGCGATGATCACGGCGCGCATTCCTCCACCTATCCGCACCAGACCGAGTTCGTGTTCCAGAACGTGTTTATGCCGGTGCTGAATCCCGGTTCGGTGCAGGACATCATCGATCTTGGGCTCGCCGGTTATGCATTGTCGCGTTATTGCGGCTTGTGGGTGGCGCTGAAGACGACGGCCGAGACGGTGGAGCAGGCGGCGACCGTTACGGTAAGGTCGCGGCGCGGATTCGCGTTGCCGGAACATGCACTGCCGGCGCATGGTCTGAACTTCGATCTGCATTTGCGTTTCCCGGCGGATCGCACCGAGCTCGAACGCCGCGTCATCGACGAACGTCTGCCGGCCGTGCTGGCCTGGGCACGCGCCAATAGTCTCGATCGGTTGGTGTTCGGTGCGCACGACGCGCCTGTCGGGTTGATAACGGTCGGCAAGGCGCACGGGGACACGCTGCATGCCCTGCGCATGCTCGGGCTGGAACGCCATCCGCAGATCGCGCTGTACAAGGTTGCACTGACCTGGCCGATGGAAACCGAGGGTCTGCGCGAATTCGCCCGCCGCAAGCGGGTGCTGTTCGTCATCGAGGAGAAGCGGCCGTTCGTCGAGGCGCAGTTGCGCGACGCGCTGTACCACCTGCCGGCCGACGTGCGGCCGGACGTCGTCGGCAAGACTGACGCGCATGGTGCAGCGCTGTTGTCGCCGTTGATGGAGCTGTCGCCGGAAAGCGTCGCCACGGCGCTGCTAAAAGTGCTCGGCGCGGCTGGGGTGACTGTCGATACGCGGGCGGGGGATCGCTTCGGCGCTTCGCACCTTGCAATGACGGCGGGGCCGATCGAGCGCCCCAACAACTTACTGCATCGCGCGCCGGCGTTCTGCGCCGGCTGTCCGCATGCCACTTCCACCAAAGTGCCCGACGGCAGCTTCGCCTCCGGCGGCATCGGCTGCCACATCATGGCGCTGGATGAGGGCGACCAGACGCGCACCTACGTGCAGATGGGCGGTGAGGGCATTCCCTTCGTCGGCATGGCGCCGTTCACCGAGATGCCGCACACCTTCGCCAACCTGGGCGACGGCACCTACCAACACTCGGGCATCCTGGCGATCCGCCAGGCGCTGGCCGCGCACGCCCGCATCACCTTCAAGTTGTTGTTCAATGATGCGGTGGCGATGACCGGCGGGCAGCCGGCCGAGGGTGCGCCGACCGTGCCGCGCATTGCCGCACAGCTCGCCGCGGAGGGTGTGCAGCGCATTGCGGTGGTGGCGGACGATACCGGCCGGTTGCCGCACGCCCGCGATCTGCCGCCCGGCACCACGCGTCACGCGCGCGAACAACTGGACGCGGTGCAACGCGAACTGCGTGACTGTGACGGCGTCTCCGTGCTGATCTACGATCAGGTCTGCGCCACGGAAAAGCGGCGGCGGCGCAAGCGCGGACTGATGTCACAGCCGGCGCGTCACGTCGTCATCAACGAACAAGTTTGCGAGAATTGCGGCGATTGCTCGGTGCAATCGGGGTGCATTGCGATCGAGCCGGTGGAGACCGAACTCGGCCGCAAGCGGCGCATCAATCCGACGAGCTGCAATGTCGATCTGTCGTGTCTGAAGGGATTCTGCCCGAGCTTCGTCACCATCGCCGGGCCGCCCGCCGCGCCGGGCATCGATCCGCGCTGGGAACAACGCGAAGGCGCGTTGGCACGCGCCCTACGGCAGCCGCAACTGCCGGAGAATTCCCCGTGGCGTGGGCTGTTTGCCGGCATCGGCGGTGGCGGCATCGTCACCGCCGGTGCGATCCTCGCCATGGCGGCACATCTTGAGGGGCGCCAGGTGCGCACGCTGGATTTCACCGGCCTGGCGCAGAAGAACGGCGCGGTGGTGGCGCATGTGCAAATCGCCGACACCGCGGCGGAGCTGGACGTCGTGCGCATTCCGCTCGGCACCGCCGACCTGATGATTGCCGCCGACCTCGCGGTAGGCTGTGCGCCGGGCGTGCTGGAGCGGGCCCAGAAATCGGCCGCCGTGGTGGGCAATCTGGACCTCGCCGCCTCCGCCGCGTTCAAACGGGACCCGCGCCTGCCGATCGACGCCGCGCTGCACCGACGCACCATCGAGCGCGCCACCGACGCCGGCAAATCGGTGTGGCTGCACGGCGCGCGCATCGCCGAGGCGCTGTTCGGCCACGCCCAGGCGATGAACACGCTCTTGCTCGGGGTCGCCTGGCAGCGCGGCCTGGTGCCGGTCGGCCAAGCGGCATTGCTGCGTGCCATCGAGCTGAATGGCGCGGCGGTGGAGGTGAACCGTCGCGCCTTCCTGTGGGGCCGCATTCTCGCGCAGCACCCGGAGCTGGCGGACGAAATCCTGCGGCCGATAGTGCAAGCGCCGGCAAGCAGCATCGAAGACCTTGTGGCGGCGCGGGCAAGGAGCCTCACACAATACCAGTCGCAACGCTACGCCGATCGCTACCACGAATTGATGAACGACGTGATCGCAAGCGAGGGCGCGGTGCTCGGCCGCCCCGGCAGGTTGTCGCGCGCCGCCGCCGAGGGGCTGTTCCGCGTGATGGCCTATAAGGACGAATATGAAGTGGCACGGCTGCATGCCGCGACTTCCTATGGTGACAAGCCAGTGTTCCATCTGGCGCCGCCGCTGATCGCGCGCATCGATCCGGCGACCGGCCGGCCACGCAAGATGGCAGTGCCGGGCTGGCTCGCCTGGCCGCTGTTCCGCGTGCTGCGGCACGGCAAGGTGCTGCGGGGGAGCAAGCTCGATCCGTTCGGCTGGCTGGCCGAGCGGCGGCAGGAGCGCGCATTGCGCGACACCTACGTCGCCGATCTGCGCGCAGCGCTGAAGGCGTTGCGGCCTGACACGCTGGACGCCGCGGTGGCGCTGGCCGAATTGCCGGACATGGTCCGCGGCTTCGGTCCGGTGAAGGACGCCAACCGCCGCAAGGCCGAGGCCCGGCGCGCGATGCTGCTGGCGCGGCTTGTCGCGCCGCCGCAGCGGATGGCGATGGCGGCGGAGTAGGCTGCAGCGCAGCCCGCCCCGTTACGCCCCGCCGTTCACGTCGATGGTGGCGCAGGTGATGAAACTCGCCGCGTCACTCACCAGGAAATCCACCACGGCGGCGATCTCCTCCGGCTCGCCCGCGCGGCCCAGCGCACTGCTCATCGCGCGCTGCTTCGAAACTTGCGGCACGCGCGCGCCCATCGCGGTGTTGATCAGCCCGGGCGCGATCGCGTTGACGCGGATGCCGTGCTTGCCCAGCCGCTTGCCCAGGCTTTGCGTCAGGTTGATCACCGCCGCCTTCGAGGCGCCGTACTCCACCACGGTGCTGCCGTTGCGCCCGGCCATCGACGCGGTGTTGACGATGGCCCCCGGCTGCCCCGCCGCGATCAGTCGTTTGGCAACCCATTGCGAGGCGAAGAATGGCACCCGCAGGTTCACTGCCAGCGTCGCGTCGTATTGCTCCGGCGGCACGTCGAGGTAGTCCTTCTCCGGATGAAACACCCCGGCATTGTTGAACAGCACGCGGATCAGCCCATGTTCATGCTCTACCGCCGCCAGCGTGGCCGCCATTTGGTCCAGATTGGTCAGGTCGCATTGGTAGTACGGCCCATTGCCCGCGCCCTCTGCCCCGACATCGATGCCGACGGCCAGGAAGCCGGATTGCCCAAGCCGGCGGCAGCTCGCTTGCCCAATCAGGCCGTTGCTGCCGGTGATGACGGCTACCTGCGCCATGGTTCCCTCCGCGTTTGGCGAGCAAGTTAGCCGGTATTGACACGGCCAAACAGTCAGGCAGGCATGCACCCTGTCCGGTTGCTCCCCCGGTCCCACTCCGATAGGTTCCGCCCCCGCTCTGTCGGGAATCCGCCAATGTCTCTCATCGCCGAACGACTCGACCGCATCCAGCCCAGCCTGACCATCGCCATTGCCACCACGGCGCGTCATATGATCGCCGAGGGCAAGAATGTGATCAGCCTGTCGCAGGGCGAGCCGGATTTCGACACGCCGCGCAATGTCAAGGACGCCGCGATCCGCGCGATCGAAGCCAACGAGTCCCACTACACCGACGTCGCCGGCACGCCGGCGCTGCGCAAGGCGGTGGCGCAAAAATTCAAGCGCGACAGCGGCCTGGACTACAAGCCAGAGGAGATCATCATCTCGACCGGCGGCAAGCAGGTGATCTTCAACGCCATGCTGGCGACGCTGAACCCCGGCGACGAGGTGATCATCCCCAGCCCGTGCTGGGTCAGCTACCCGGACATCGTCAGCCTGGCCGACGGCACGCCGGTGCTGGTGCCGTGCGGCCAGAACAACGGCTTCAAGCTGCGCGCCGAGGACCTGGAAGCGGCGATCACCCCGCGCACCAAATGGTTCATGCTGAACAACCCGTGCAACCCGACGGGCGCCGCCTATAGCGCCGAGGAGCTGCGACCGATCTGTGACGTACTGCTGCGCCATCCCAACATGTGGGTCTTCACCGACGACATCTACGAGAAGCTCGCGTACGATGGATTCAAGCCAGCCACCATCGTGCAGGTCGAGCCGAAGCTGCGCGACCGCACGGTGACAATGAACGGGTGCTCGAAGGCCTATGCGATGACCGGATGGCGCATCGGCTTCGCTGGCGCTCCGGTGGCGCTGATCAAGGCGATGGACAAGCTGCAGAGCCAGTCCACGTCGAACACCAACTCGATCGCGCAAGCCGCGGCGGTGGAGGCACTGACCGGCCCGCAGGACTCCATCGAGGCAATGCGCAAGATCTTCGAGGAGCGGCGCAACCTGGTGGTGGCGGAGCTGAACAAGGCGCCGGGCCTGAACTGCCACAAGCCGGAAGGCGCGTTCTATGTCTATCCGTCGATCCATGGCTGCATCGGCAAGACCAGCCGCGGCGGCAAAAAGATCACTGATGACGAGGGCTTCGTGCTGACGCTGCTGGAGGAGGAAGGCGTGGCGGCGGTGCACGGCTCGGCGTTCTGCTATCCGGGGCATTTCCGCATCGCCTACGCCAACTCCACCGAGGAGTTGCAGGATGCCTGCCGCCGCATCCAACATTTCTGCGAAGGGCTGCACTGATGTCCGGCCAAATGGAACCAAGCAGAAGGGGACCGAGACTCTCGCAGCGCCTCGGACGTGTCCAGGTCGCCGCCAGCGTGCAGATGACGATCAAGGCGCGCGAGCTGCGCGCCGCCGGCAAGGACGTCATCACGCTGACCACCGGCGAGCCGAATTTCGACAGTCCGCCGCACGTCATCGAGGCGGCGCACCAGGCGGCGCTGAAGGGCGACACGAAATATCCGCCTCAGGACGGCACGCGCGCGCTGAAGGAGGCGATCCAGCGCAAGTTCAAGCGTGATTCCGGCATCGACTACGCGTTGGACGAAATCTGCGTCGGCAACGGCGGCAAGCAGTGCCTGTTCAACGCCATTATGGCGACGGTCGATCCGGGCGACGAGGTGGTGATCCCGGTGCCATCCTGGATCGCCTATGCGCAGATGACGCAGCTCTGCGACGGCACGCCGGTGTTCGTCAACTGTCCGCAGAACAACGGCTTCAAGCCGCGCGCCGAGGATATCGGCGCCGCGATCACGCCGAACACCAAATGGCTGATCCTCAACAACCCCAACAATCCGACCGGTGCCTGTTGCTCCGCCGAGGAACTGCGCGCGATCGCCGATGTGATGCTGAAGCATCCGCATGTCTGGATTCTGTCCGACGACATGTACGAGCATTTGGTGTTCGGCGGGTTCCAGCACGCCACCGTCGCGCAGGTGGCGCCTGAACTGAAGGATCGCACGCTGACCGTGAGCGGCGTGTCGAAGACCTATGCGATGACCGGCTGGCGCATCGGGTTTGCCGGCGGGCCGCGTGCATTGATCAAGGCCATGGTGAACATGCAGGGCCAGGCGACGGCGGGGGTCTCCACGGTCGGCCAGGCAGCGGCGGCGGCGGCGCTGGACGGACCGCAGGACGGCGTGCAACAGCAGATCGAGGCGTATCAGCGCCGCCGCGACATCGCGGTGGAAATGCTGAACGCCTGCAAGGGCATCACCTGCCACAAGCCGGAAGGCGCGTTCTACGTGTTTCCGAATGTCGCCGGTTGTCTCGGCCATACCACCGCCGGCGGCAGGCGGTTGCAGACCGACCAGGATGTGTGCCTCGCTTTGCTCGAGGAGAAGTATGTCGCCACGGTGCACGGCGCGGCGTATCACATGAGTCCGTATCTTCGCATCAGCACCGCGACCGACGACGCGTCGCTGGTGGAAGGCTGCCGCCGCATCGCAGCGTTCTGCGCGGAGCTACACTAAACCTCTCCCGCGCTGCGTGTAGAAGTGGTCGAGGCTCCCCTTGCGCGGACGGTGAGGGTGATCGGGTCGGCACGTAACATCCTCACCCGGCCGTCTCCGGCGAAACGGGACAGCGTCAGATAGCGCAAACTTCGCATTGACGAATCACCCGCATGCGTTCCTTCTATCACAATGGAGTTTGCGTCGATCGAGACCCTGGCATTGCCGCGTGGTTCCGCGCGCGTCGAATGGCGACGCAGCGCGCGCGCGCGACGCATCAGCCTGCGCATCGATCCGCGCGGCGGCAGTGTCGTCGTCACCCTGCCGCCACGCGCGGGTCGCAGCGCCGGCATGGCGCTGCTGATGAGCCACGCCGAATGGGTGGCGGACCGGCTGGCTGCGCTGCCCGAGCGCGTGACGTTTGCCGACGGCGCGATGGTGCCGATCTGCGGCGTGCCGCACCGCATCCGCCATGTGCCGCAACATCGTGGTGCCGCCTGGATTCTTGACCAGGAGTTGTTTGTCACCGGCGCGCCGGAGTTCCTGCGCCGCCGGGTGATGGACTTCCTGCGGGCTGAAGCCGGCCGCAAGCTGTCGGCGCTGGTCGCGGCGAAAGCAGCGCTGATCGAGCAACAACCCCGCCGGCTGGTGGTGAAGGATACCCAGAGCAGGTGGGGAAGCTGCGCGCCGGATGGGTCGCTGGGGTTTAGTTGGCGGTTGGTGATGGCGCCGGAATTCGTGCAGGACTATGTCGCCGCGCACGAAGTGACGCATTTGAAACACATGAATCACGGCAAGCGGTTCTGGGCGCTGCTGGATCAACTGACGCCGCATGCCGACGTCGCGATCCCCTGGCTGCGCCGGGAAGGCGCGCGCCTGCTGCGCATCGGCTGACCCGCAAGACCCTGATCCGCCACACCCTGATCCGCCGGACCGTGATCCGTCAGACGCTGATCGCGTCGAGTTCCTTGCCGGCATGCTCTGGGGTGAACGCCCAGATCCCCACGGCCATCAGCACCATCGCTACCGGAATGACCAGGAACGCCGCGGCGAACGAGCCGGTGCGCTGCTGCAAGGCGATCGACACGAACGGCCACAGCACGAAGCCGACCAGCCAGGCGATCGACCAGGAAAATCCGTTGCCCACGCCACGGATGCGCGTCGGATAGACCTCCGCCGTCAGGATCATGCTCGGTGCCCAGAACCCGAGGAACCCGATGCTCCACAGCAGGCCATAGATCCACAGTTCGGTATCGGTCTTGGCGAATACCCAGAGCGTGAGGAATATCGCGCCCTCTGCCAGCATGATGTAGAACGCCGGGCGGCGGCCGAACCGATCGGAGATCCAGCCGGCGGCCAACAGCCCGAGAAAGCCCACCAGGCCCCACCAGATATAGAACGTGCCGTAGGTGGCGGTGGACCAGTGCCGCTCCTGCGCCAGGTACAGCGGCATCCAGCCGCCAACCGTGCCATAGATCGTCGTGCTGCAGCAGGCGACGAAGGTGGCGACTGCGGTGCTGCGCCACATGTCCGGTAGGAACAACTGGCGCAAGGGAATCTTGTTGGCCTTGTCCAGCCAGCTCTGGTCTGATGCCGACAACGGCTGGCCGGCGGCGCTCATTTCGGCGATGCGGCGCTTGCGGTCCTGCATGCGCACCCAGTACGGCGACTCCGGACATTTGGCGCGCACATAGACCGCGATCAATGCGACCAGCGCCGGCACCGCAAAGGCGACGCGCCAGCCGTAATCGGCGATGACGAAGGTGGCGATGGCGCCGGCCGCGGCCGCGCCGAAACACCATGTGCCGCGGTTGATGCCGATCACGCGGCCCCGCAGGCGCGCCGGCCACGTCTCCGCCACCAGCATCGAGCCAAGCGCCCACTCGCCGTTCAACGCGAAATTCACCGCGCAGCGCGCCGCAACGAACGTGCCCCAGGTGGGGCAGATCGCCACCACCGGCATCATCAGCGAGAACAGTGCGATGTTCAGCGCCAGCAGCGTGCGCCGGCCGTAGCGGTCGGCGAGCCACGGCCAGGCATACATGCCGACGATGCCGACCAGCAGCGCGATCTGCAGGCCGGAGCGATATTGCGGGATGGTGACGGCATAATCCCTGATGATCAGCGGCGACGCTAGGGCGAAGATCACGCCATCCATACCGTCGAAGCCCCAGCCCAGGCCGTTGGCGACCGCAATGTGCCAGTGCGTGCGGGTCACGCGGGTCTGGTCGCTCGCATTGCGGAAGTTCGCTTGTTCGCGGTAGCGCTGCTCGAGCGGACCGATGACGATGCCGGCAGGTGGCGCAAGACTGGTGGCACTCATGGCGTTCCTCTCCGACGTTGCGGCGCGCCGTTGTTCCGTCGCAAATGGCCAGCGGGAACCGGTGGCGCGTTGTTATCGCGCGATGCTAGGGCGTTTTCAGCCTGACTGGAAACGCTGGCCACACCCTGTCATTGCGAGAAGCGAAGCGACGAAGCAATCCCCCGCCTGGAGAGCCGCCGCTCATCACGCGGGACCTTGCTTCGTCGCTTCGCTCCTCGCAATGACAGAAGGCTCGACCACTTACGCGGACAGAAGGCTCGACCACTTACGCGGCCAGAGCGCGCATGATCGCGTACAGGTCGGACTTGCCCTCGAACCCGATACCCGGCAGTTCCTGAAGCGTGACGATGGAGTACTCCACGCGCGTGCCGTCCGGGAACCCGCCATAGGGCTGGAACACGTCCGGATAGCTCTCGTTGCCGCCGAGACCGAGCCCCGCGGCGATCGCCAGCGACATCTGATGCCCGCCATGCGGGACGCAGCGCTTCCAGCTCCAGCCGGCATCCTTCAGCATCTGCAAGGTCCGCTGGTATTCGCACAGGCCGTACGACAACGCGCAGTCGAATTGCAGCCAGTCGCGATCAGGCCGCATTCCGCCGTAGCGAATCAGGTTGCGCGCATCCTGATGGCTGAACAGGTTTTCCCCGGTCGCCATCGGGCCCGGATAGAATTCCGCCAGCGCCGCCTGCAACTGGTAGTCGAGCGGATCGCCGGCCTCCTCGTACCAGAACAGATCGTAATCGCGCAGCAGTTTCGCGTAGGCGATCGCGGTGTCCAGGTCGAAGCGGCCGTTCGCGTCCACCGCAAGCCGTGCCTCGTGGCCGAGTTCGGCCAGCACTGCCTCGATGCGACGGCGATCGACGTCGATCGGATCGCCGCCGATCTTCATCTTCACCACGGTGTAGCCACGATCGAGATAGGACCGCATTTCCGCACATAGCGCGGCATCATCCTTGCCGGGATAATAGTAGCCGCCCGCGGCATAGACGAACACGCGCGGATCGGCGGCGATGCCGTGCCTTTCAGCCAGCAGCCGGAACAGCGGCTTGCCGGCGATCTTGGCCACCGCGTCCCACACCGCCATATCGATGGTGCCGACCGCGACCGAGCGGTCACCGTGCCCGCCGGGTTTTTCGTTGCGCATCATGCAGGCCCACACGCGGTCCGGATCGAGGTTTTCTCCTGTCGGATCCAGCAGCGATGCGGGATCGGCTTCGAGGACCCGCGGCGCGAAGCGCTCGCGGATCAGCCCGCCCTGGCCGTAGCGGCCGTTGGAGTTGAAGCCGTAGCCCACCACGAGGCGCCCGTTGCGCTCCACGTTGGTCACCACCGCGACCAGGCTCGAGGTCATCTTGGAAAAGTCGATATAGGCGTTGCGGATCGGCGAGCTGATCGGTTGGGTGATCTCCCGCACATCGACAATGCGCAGTGGCATGGCGGTTCCTTTCGCGGCACGACCATCGGGGTTTCAGCGCAGTTCCGCCACCGGCGCAACCGGCGGCCGTTACCAGCCAGCGGTATCAGCGGTATCGCGCACCAGTCGTGATCCTGCCCGAAGCGGGTTTTCATTGCCAATAACGCCCGGACCGGTACATGCTGGCAGCGGGATGTCTGCCGACCCGGAGGGAGCTGACCATGCCGATGCAAGTGGTGAATGGCGCGCAACTCATGTGCACAATGGGGGCCGCACCCTCGGTGCTGACTGTGCTGCCGGTCAACTGCGTCATGGACAACAGCGTGCCGGCGGCGAACATCATGGACCACGTTCCGATGGAGAACATCATGCCGTTCGGCATGTGCATCAGCCCCGCCAACCCGCAGGTTGCCGCGGCGACGACGGCGGCCCTGGGCGTGCTGACGCCGCAACCGTGCGTCCCGGCCACGTTGGCCCCGTGGACACCGGGAGCGCCGACGGTGCTGATCGCCAACCAGCCGGCACTGGACAACACTTCGAAATGCATGTGCAACTGGACCGGCGTCATCAGCGTCGTCATGCCGGGGCAGGTCAACACGATGATACCCTGAGCAGGGCGCAAGACCGCCGGACACGCGGTCGATTTTCGTCGCTACAACAGTGTCGATCTCCCCAGTGCGGTGACCCAGCCTGTCACGTGCAACTCCAGCATGCCAGTGAGGCTGCGCGCCCACGGAGGGGCGATCGCAGGCTAGCGCGACAGCAGCGCAGTGACGCGCTCGACCAATGCTCGCGCGTCGGCGGGGGCGCGCACCTTCGCGTCATTGTCGAAATAGACAAAGACGTCGCGTCTGCGCGCGCGCGCCCTGCTGCCGACCCGCTCGGCGTCATCCGGCTCGCCGCCGCCGGCCCAGGCTGCAACCCGGCGCGCCCAGTCGTCCAGCGCCTTGTCGTCATAACCGCTGGCATACAGCTCTTCCGAGCCGTGCAGCCGGCAATAGACGAAGTCCGCGGTTACATCCATCAGCCGCGGCCATTCCACCGTATCGGCGCAGACCAGCGCAACATCGTAGTGCCGCAACAGATCGATGAAGGCCCGGCTGCGAAAGCTCTCATGGCGAATTTCGAACGCATGCCGCAGCTTTCTCTCAGCATCGATCTTCAGCCAGGCTGGCGCCTTCAGCCGGTCATCGTGCCGCAGGCCGAGGCGCGCCGCGGCCTTGGTGTCGTGTGGCAGCAGTCGCAGGAACGCCTCGATACGTTCCGGATCGAAGCGGAAATTCGGTGGGAACTGCCACAGGATCGGTCCCAGCTTCGGCCCCAGCCGCAACAGCCCCGACGCGATGAAATTCGCCAGCGGCGTCTCGGCCTCCTGCAAGCGCCGAATATGCGTGATGAAACGCGGCGCCTTCACCGCGAACACGAAATCGTCCGGCGTTTGCGCCGCCCAGGAGGCAAACGCATCCGGCCGCTGCATGCCGTAGAACGTGCCGTTGATCTCGATCGAACGAAACTGCCGGGCGGCGTATTCCAGCTCGCGCTTCCGCGGCAATCCTTGCGGATAGAAAACGCCGCGCCAGGGCGCATAGACCCAGCCGGAAATGCCGATGCGAATTCCCGGGTCAAGCCCGGGGTCAACCTTTCTGGCGCGCGTCACGCCGCGAAGGCGGGCAGCTTCACTTCATCCCATCCGGACAGGTGCTCGATAGCGCTTCCAATGCGGAACACCATGGCTTCGTCGAACGGCCGGCCGACGATCTGCACGGATATCGGCAGCCCGTTCGGTGCCAGCCCGACCGGCACGCTCATCGCCGGATGGCCGGTGACGTTGAACGGAATGGTCTGCATCGGCGACGCAGACAGTGTGTCGGGCGGCGCATCGAAGCGCGGTGCAGTGTTCAGCGCCGAGACGGTCAGCAACGCGTCATACCCTCTGAGTACGGCGTTCACGGCGTCCGTCAGTTCGCGCCGGGCACGCAGGGCGTTGATGTAGTCCGCCGCTGTGACCGCCGCGCCGACCACGATCCGATTGGCGCTGATCTCGCCATAGTCCAGCAAGCGCCTTTGCAGGTCGGCCTGGTGGATGGCGAACGCCTCGGGCATCATGATCACGCGCCCGGCGGCGGCGAACAGTGCGTAGTCGGGAAGCGCAACGTCTTCCACCGTCGCTCCGGCTTCGCGCAGCAGAGCGATGATGCGATCGATGCCGGCAATAACCTCCGGTATGGCCGCCGATTCCGTCGCGAAGAACGCGCGAGGCACGCCAATGCGTAACCCGCCGACGCCCAGCGTCAGTCCGGCACAATAATCCGGCACCGGGACATCGGCGCTGGCCGGATCTTCGGGGTCGCGACCGGCCAGCACCTGCAACGTGATCGCGGAGTCCTCCACGCTGCGGCTCAGTGGTCCGCAATGGTCCAGCGTCCAGGACAGCGGAAACACGCCGCGCCGCGAAATGCGGCCATAGGTCGGCTTGATCCCCACCAGCCCGCACCACGCCGCCGGACCGCGGATCGACCCGCCGGTATCCGACCCCATCGCCATGCGTACCATGCGCGCCGCAATCGCTGTGGCGGAACCGGAGGAAGACCCGCCGGTGATATGCTCTGGGTTCCAGGGATTGCGCGCCGGCGGAAACGGCAGGTCGAAACTTGGCCCGCCGATGGCGAATTCATGCGTCGCCAGTTTGCCCAGCAGCACGCCACCCGCCTCGGTCAGCTTTGTCGCCACCGCGCTGTCGGACTGTGGCACGTGATCGACGCGCAGTTTGGAATGGCACGTCGTGCGGATGCCCGCGGTGTCGTAGATGTCCTTCAGCGCATAGGGAATGCCATGCATTGGCCCCCGGTCGCGGCCGGCCTGCAGCTCGTCGTCGGCGCGGCGGGCGTCGGCCAGGGCGCGTGCCTCGGTCACCAGAAGGAACGCCTGCAACCCGGGATCGCGCGCGGCGATGCGGGCCAGCGCGGCGCGCGCGAGCTGTTGCGCGGTGACGGCGCCGGCGCGCAACGCCTGCCCCATCGCGGCGATCGACAGATCCTGTGTGTCCATCATTTGCTCTCCACCGGCGACAGGCGGAACACATTGGACGGCTCTGCCGCCGCGCCGTATCGCCCGTGCAGCAGTGCGATCTTATTGCGCAGGTCGGCATAGGCGGTCAGCACCGCGGTCCGGCGCGATTCCGGAACCGTGATCCCGGCGCGCGCCATCAGGCAGTCGAACTCTGCCGCCAGCGCCTCCGGCGGTGTTGTGTCGGCCATGACGGGTCCTCCGGTCTGTCGCGCGGGATTATGCACCGGTCGCGGGCCAGGGATACACTGCGGGGGTTGCAGGAGGACGCGGAAAGATGCGCACCCAGATCGGCATTGTCGGCGCCGGGCCGGCTGGCCTGTTGCTGTCGCATTTGCTGCACCTGAACGGCATCGACTCCATCGTGCTGGAGGCGCGGTCGCGCGACTACGTCGAGAACCGCATTCGCGCCGGGGTGCTGGAACAGCCGGTGGAGCAATTGCTGATCGCCACCGGTGTTGGCGCGCGCATGCAGGCGGAGGGCCTGGCGCATGAAGGCATCAATCTGCGTGTCGATGGGCAGGATCATCGCATCGATTTCAAGGCGCTCACCGGCAAACACGTGGTGGTCTACAGCCAGCACAAGGTGGTGCAGGATCTGATCGCGGCGCGGCTCGCCGCGGACGGGCAGATCGTGTTCGAGGCAGAGCACGTCAGCGTGCACGGATTCCAGTCCGCGGCGCCGCATATTCTCTACCAGCATGAGGGACAGCAGCACCGGCTGGATTGCGACATCATCGCCGGCTGCGACGGCTATCACGGCGTGTGCCGCGACGCGATCCCGGCCGGCGTGCTGCGCGTGTTCGAGCGCGACTACCCGTTCGGCTGGCTCGGTATCCTCGCCGACGCACCGCCTTCGTCCGAGGAACTGGTGTATTCCAGCCACCAGCGCGGCTTTGCGCTGCTGTCGATGCGCTCGCCCACGGTCAGCCGGCTGTATCTGCAATGCGCGCCGGACGAGGACATCGAGGCGTGGTCGGACGACCGCATCTGGGCCGAGTTGCAGACGCGGCTGTCGCGCGACGGGTTCACCCTGACCGAGGGCGCGATCACCCAGAAGGGTGTCACCCAGATGCGCAGTTTCGTGGTCGAGCCGATGCAATGCGGCCGGCTGTTCCTGCTGGGCGACGCGGCGCATATCGTGCCGCCGACCGGCGCCAAGGGGCTGAACCTGGCCGCCGCCGACGTCGCGGTGCTGACCCGGGCGCTGGTGGCGTATCTGCGGCGCGGCGAGACCGTTGGCCTTAACGCGTATTCCGAGACGGCGCTGCGCCGGGTGTGGAAGGCGCAGCGTTTCTCCTGGTGGATGACGTCGCTGCTGCACCGCTTCGCCAACCATACGCCGTTCGAGCAGCGGGTGCAGCGGGCGGAACTGGATTTTCTGTTTGGGTCAGTGGCGGCTTCCACGGCTTTGGCGGAGAACTACGTGGGATTGCCGCTGGTGCTGTAACCCCCTCTCCCACGAAGTGGGGGAGGGCGGGGTGAGGGTGCCACGGGCCGCACGCACTACCCCAATCCTCTCCCACCCGTAGCGCGGAACAGGAAATCTACACCCCGCCCCACACCTCCCGCGCCACTTCCACGCACAGGCGCAGCTTGGCCCACTGCTGGTCTTCGGTCAGCAGGTTCCCTTCCTCCGTGCTGGCGAACCCGCATTGCGGCGACAGCGCCAGTTGCTCCAGCGGCAGATACTTCGCCGCCGCATCGATGCGCCGCTTCAGCTCGTCCTTGCTCTCCAGGGCGCCGGTCTTCGAGGTAACCAGCCCCAGCACCACCACCTTGGGACCGCGCGGCACGAAGCGCAGCGGCTCGAACCCGCCCGCCCGGTCGCTGTCGTACTCCATGAAATACGCATCCGAATTGATCTGGTTGAACAGCACCTCGGCCACCGGCTCATAACCGCCGGACGCCACAAAGGTGGAGCGGAAATTGCCGCGGCAGAGATGCATGCTGATCACCATCCCCTCCGGCCGGCCGGAGATCGCCTGGTTCAGCAGATCCGCATAGATGCCCAACAAATTCTCCACATGCTCGCCGCGCGCCTTCAAACTCTCGATTTGCTCCGGGTCGCACAAATAGGCGATGTTCACCTCGTCGATCTGCAGATAGCAGCAGCCCGCGGCGCCGAACGCCGCCACCGCCTTCTGATACGCCGCGCCGAGATCGGCGAAGAACCCGTCCAGGTCCGGATACACCGTCGGATCGATCGCCCGCCGCCCGCCGCGGAAATGCACCACGCTCGGCGACGGAATGGTCATCTTCGGCACCGCCGAGCGCACATGGTCCGCGACGAACTGATAGTGATCGACCATCACCGGCTGCAACCAGCCGATCCGACTGTTCACCCGCAGCGCATGCGGCAGGATGGCGCCCTTGAACTGGATCTTCTGTTCCGGTTCGTAGATCTCCACCCCGTCCAGCCCCGCTACGAAATCGTAGTGCCAGTAGGCGCGGCGATACTCGCCGTCGGTCGCGGCGCGCAGCCCGACCTCCTCCTGCTTGCGGATCGCCGCTTCGATGCAGCGATCCTCCACCGCCCGCAACGCCTCCGCGCCGAGTGTGCCCGCCTTGTGCGCCGCGCGTGCCTCCGCCAACTCCCGCGGCCGCAGCAGGCTGCCTACGTGATCAGCGCGGAATGGTGGGCGGCTGCGCGGCCCGGCCTTGGTGCTGGTTGGCGTGACGGCGCTGGACATGGAACGAACCTCCTGGCTGGTCGGGCCAGTGTTCGCCCAGCCGGCGCCGGCGTCAAAGTCACCCCGCGCATTGAGGCCGGAATGCTGCCCCCATCATGCCGACGAAGGTCGGCATCCACGACTGTTCCGCGGATCAACAAAAAGCCGTGGATGGCCGGCCCCCGGCCTTCTCCGGGACATGCTTCGTCGCCATGACGGTGGGGAACATGGACCGGGACCGGCGAACCGACTATCAGGGGCGCCTTCCCACGGAATCCTGTGATCGATGCTAGCTCGCCTGCTCGTCGGCCTGGCTGACTTCAGCCGCCGTAACGCCGTCGCCGTTGTCCTGGCATCCGTCCTGCTGGCCGCGTTCTCGGCCTGGGTGGCGATGCACGGCCTCGGCATCAGCACCGACACCGACCTGATGTTCTCGAAAGATCTACCCTGGCGGCAGCGGGCCATCCGCTTCAACCAGGATTTTCCGCAATTCCATGACCTGCTGGTGGCGGTGGTCGACGCCAAGATCCCGGAGGAGGCGGACGCCACTGCCGCCGTTCTGGCCGCCAGGCTGTCGGTGGATCACACGCATTTCATATCGGTCCGACGCCCCGACGCATCGCCTTACCTGCAGAAGGAGGGCTTGCTGTTTCTCGATCAGAAACAATTATCCAGCCTGATGGACCAGACCATCGACGCGCAGCCCTTTCTGGGCCAGCTCGTTGCCGACCCCACCGCGCGCGGCCTGTTCTCCGCCCTGTCGCTGCTCGGCATGGGCGTGGCGCACGGCGACGTGGACCTCACCCCGTACCTGGGTCCGATCCGTGCCTTCCACCAGGCGCTCGCGAATGCCCTCGCCGGCCACCCGCAACCGCTGTCCTGGCAGAGCCTGATCGGCGGCGACCTGTCCAGCCTCGCCGGCCAATACCGCTTCGTCCTGGTGCAACCCCGACAAGATTACGGCGCGCTGCAGCCGGGCGGCGCAGCCGCCAAGGCGATGCGCGCCGAGATTGCACAGCTCGAGTTCGTCAGGGCGGGCACCGCCCGGGTCCGCATCACCGGGCAGATTGCCCTGGCCGACGACCAGTTTGCCTCGGTCGCCCAGGGCGCCGTCTGGGGGCTGGCCGGTAGCGTGGTGCTGATCACCCTGTGGCTGTTCCTCGCCGTGCACACCTGGCGGCTGATCGTGCCGATCCTGGGCACCCTGGTACTCGGGTTGTCGCTGACCATGCTGTTCGCCACGCTTGCCGTGGGCACGCTGAATCTGGTCTCGGTCGCCTTCGGCGTGCTGTTCGTCGGCATCGCCGTCGATTTCGCCATTCAATTCTCGGTGCGGTACCGCGAGCGCCGCTTCGAATTCCCCGACGATCCGGCCGAGGCAATGCGGCAGAATGCGCGGCGCGTTGGCAAACAGATTATGGTGGCGGCGACGGCAACCTCGGCTGGTTTCCTGGCCTTCGTACCGACCAATTTCGTCGGAGTGGCGGAACTCGGACTGATCGCCGGCGTCGGCATGCTCATTGCGTTCGCCTGCACGATGACCTTTCTGCCGGCGGCGATCACGCTGTGCCGACCACCGGGTGAGCGGCGGCTGGTCGGATTTGCCTGGGCCGCGCCGCTCGATCCTTTGGTGGCACATTGGCGGCGGCCGATCCTGGCGGTGGCCGCCGCGCTGGCAGTGCTGGCCGCCGCCGTCTCGCCGCATCTGCAGTTCGATTCAGATCCACTCGACACCCAGAACCCGCATACCGAGGCGATGCAGACGCTGCGCGACCTGTTCAATGACCCGCTGACCAACCCGTACAGCATCGACGTGATGGCGCCCAACGTGGATGCCGCGCAGGCGCTGGCGGCGAAATTGAAGACGCTCCCCACGGTGTCGAAGGTGATCGACATCGGCAGCTTCGTACCCGACGACCAGCAGCCGAAGCTCGCCATCATCGCCGACGCGCAGTCGATCCTGGCGGCAACCCTGGCGCCACCGGTGACGCCGCCGGCGCCGATCACGCCGGACCAGGTCCGCCTCGCGGCGAAGGCAGCCCTGGGGCAGATCGATCCTGCCCTGGCGAAGCTGCCACCGGACCATCCGCTGGCGGCCATCGCCGGCGACCTGCGGCAATTGCAGACCGCGTCCGACGCGGTGGCCATGGCCACCAACGCCGCACTGACGCGCTTCCTACCGGATGAACTCGATCGCCTGCGCATCGCGCTGAATGCTGCGGCGGCGACGCTGGGATCCATCCCCCCCGACCTGGCACGCGACTGGCTGTTGCCGAACGGGCCGGCGCGCGTGCAGGCGATGCCGAAGGATCTGGGCAAGGACAGCCAAGGACTGCGCCGCTTCGTTCAGGAAGTGACGCAGATCGCGCCGGACGCAGGTGGCTCCGCGGTGACCATCGAGGCCACCAGCGACACCATCGTCGACGCGTTTCGCGATGCCGCAATCTACGCCGTGTTGGCGATCGCCGTGATCCTCGGGGTCGCCCTGCGGCGGCTACGCGATGCGATGATGGTGTTGGCGCCGCTGATCCTATCGGCACTGCTGACCCTGCTGGTGGCCGTGCTGCTGCCTCTGCCGCTCAACTTCGCCAACATCATCGCCCTGCCGCTGCTGCTGGGCGTCGGCGTGTCGTTCAACATCTATTTCGTGATGAACTGGCGCGACGGGCGCCGCACGCTGCTGGGCTCGGCGACGGCGCGGGCGATCGTGTTTTCGGCGCTCACCACCGGGACGGCGTTCGGCTCGCTCGCTTTGTCGGCGCATCCGGGCACGGCGAGCATGGGCGACCTGCTGCTGATCAGCCTGGCCTGCACGCTGGTGGCGAGCCTGGTGTTCATTCCGGCGCTGCTGGCGAGCCTGACGCCGCCGCAAACCAGGCGTTAACCAACGCTGGCAGGACGCGGCCCCATGTGGGCCTGCTGGTGTTCGCGGCGCCGGGGCTTGGCGGCGTCGGGTGCGATGGCCCAGCCGGCGGCTTGCCGCGAGGCGGGCCGCCGATCTCCGCGCGGACGAACTACCGGGCTGACACCGGCGCCAATTGCTGCACCAGCAGCGTCGTTGCCAGCATGTCGTGAAGCCAGCCGGGCGGCATGCCGCGCAAAAACGCGGCCTGCAGCTCGGCCAGCCGTGCTGCCGTCATGCCAATCATCGCCGGGGTGAAGAACGCCGGGTCGCGCGAAAACATGAGATAGGCCTGCATGTTGTTCTCCACCAGTTCGTCAAGACTTGTGTCGTAATCCTCCGACGCAAGGAACCGGCGCACGCTGTCACGCTCATCCTGCGTGAGCGTTGTCGCCCAGAACTGATGCACGTACGCGGCATAGGCTTGGTTGCTGAAATATTCTCCGTGCGCGAGCTCATTGTGCAGGATCGTATTGTGCGCCGTGTGGGTAACACTCTCGTTCGCGCCGACCCGGGGGATGGAAATCAGCCCCGCGTGCACGCCGGGGGCGAACCACCGCAATTGCCGCAAAATCAGGCGCAGCATCTCCTCCTGCGAATTGAGCCGGATGCCGTCCTTGTCGGACATGGCGAAGAACCGGGCGAGCGCCACGGCGCTGTAGTCGTGGCCGTAATAGAACGTCTCGACTGTGTCGCCGCCCGCACGAATCGCCGCGGCGAGCTCGGCATCGTTCAGCACTCTGTCACGTGGCAGCCCCCCCTTCTCGGTCAGCGCCGCAACCCGGTTCAGCATCAGCCCCTGCTCGTGCAGCGAGGCGAAATCCAGCACAACGATCTGGGGATTCAGCGCGAAGCGGAACAACGACACGCCGGTCGGGACGTGGTCGCGGATCTGGGCTTCGTCAGCCGTTTCGAAGCGAAACTCCGCCGGCGGCGTGATCGTCGCGACTGGCGGAGCAGGGACTTGGATCGGAGGCAGGGGAACCGGCGCCGGCTTGGGCCACAGCAGCCAGGCGACAAGGGCGGCGGCCACCAGCACGCCGGAGGCCACGCTCAGCACCATTGGCATGGTTGTCGTGCGCGCCAGTGCCACCGTGGCGGTCAGCGTCACGCCGACCGATCCACCGGGCACGTCTTTCGCCGCAGCCGGCGGAACGCCTCGCGGCTGTGGTGACGCCGTTGGCTCGGGCGCCGCTGGCGAAACCGACGTGATCCTGACCGCCAGGCGTCGCATCGCCCGCTCCCAATTGGGGAATGCGTCGATCCATTGGCGGGTGGCCAGCTCGAAAGCAAAGGCGTCGTCTGGCGTAACATCCTCGACTCGCAGCGGGATCACGATGAGCCGGCTCTGGCTCGCCAGTGCGAGTTCCTTCTTGATCTCGTCCGACCTGTTGGCGTTGGCAGTGAAGACCAGCACCATCACCTTGGTGGAGCGGATCGCCCGGAACACCGCTTCCTGGAAGTTGTCTCCCCCCGGTACGTCGCGGCTGGAAATCCAGCAATGGAGGCCGTGCTCCTCCAGCGCCGCGCACAGGGTCTCGGCGATATGTCGGTCCAGCGAGGAGTGGCTGATGAAGATTCTGCCAGTGGTGCCGGACATCGCGTGTTGGTGCCGGGTGGCCCGGTGGGGAGCCGAACCGGCGTACCTCCTCCTGTTCCCCGATCGGCCGGCAACTTCCGGCCGGAGAACAGCGTAGCGCGCGCCGAGGCTATTGCGGAAGCGTCTCCGACAGGCTTCAGGCCAGCGTCCGATTCGCTCGCGCCAGCACTGCCTCGAACAGCACCTGACAGCCGGCCTCGGCTTCTTCCGGCTCGATGCTCTCCGCCTCGTTGTGCGATAGCCCGTCCTTGCACGGGGTGAAGATCATTGCGGTCGGCACGTGCCGCGCCACATACACCGCGTCGTGCCCGGCGCCGGAGACGATCTCCCGCGCCGAATAGCCGAGCTTCGCCGCGCCCCGCCGCACCAGATCGATGCAGGCTGGATCGAACGGCTGCGCGGGGATCTTGAACAGCGTGGTCAGCTCCAGCTTCACCCCGCAGTCGCGCGCAATGGCTTCGGCCGCGGCGGGAAAATCCGCATCCAGCCGATCGACCTCCGCGTCCAGCGGATGGCGGAACTCGACCGAGAAGCACACTTCGCCCGGCACCACATTGCGGCTGTTCGGCAGCACCACGAGCTGGCCCACCGTGCCGCGCCCATCCTCGCCCCGGGCACGCATCATGCGGTCCACCAGGTCGATGATCCGCGCCGCACAGACCAGCGCGTCCTTGCGCGTCGAGGGCGGCGTGGTGCCGGCATGCGAATCCTGGCCCACTGTGACTGCGTCGTACCACACCTGTGCCTGCGCGCCGGTAACGATCCCGATCTGTTTCTCCTCCCGCTCCAGGATCGGTCCCTGCTCGATATGTAGCTCGAAATAGGCGTCCGCCGGGAACCGGGCCGCCGGTTGCGGGCCGCGATAACCGATGCCGTCCAGTGCCGAACGCACCGTCACGCCGTCCAGATCGGTCAGCGCATAGACCTTCTCCAGCGGATAGACGCCGGACCACACACCGGAGCCCATCAGCGAGTGGCCAAAGCGGCTGCCTTCCTCGTCAGTCCAGTTCACCAGTTCCACCGGCGCTTCGGTGACGATGCCGAGGTCGTTCAGGCTGCGCATTACCTCCAACCCCGCCAGTACCCCCAGCGCCCCGTCGAATTTTCCTCCGCTCGGCTGGCTGTCGAGATGACTGCCAAACAGCACCGGCAAGCGGTTCGGATCGCGGCCCGGGCGGCGGGCGAACATGTTGCCGATGGCATCGACGCGCACGCTCAGCCCGGCTGCCTCGCATTCGGCGCGGAAGCGGTCGCGCCCGCGCTTGTCCACATCGGTCAGGGTCAGTCGGCGCACGCCGCCCTTCGGCGTGGCACCAATCTGCGCCATGGACATCAGCAGGTCCCACAGCCGCTTGGCGTCGATGCGCTGGTTGGTCTGGGCGGGCATGCGGAACTCCTTGCGCGTGTCACCCTACAGAGTGCCGGCCTGAAGAATCAGGTCAAGCCTGCTCGACCCAGGTTGCGGCAGGGACTTTGTCGCCGAAACGAGCCGCTCTTGCTTCAGCTCCCGTCAGGCATTTCACTCAGCTTCTTAACAGGATCTGTTCTGGCCGTTCCCAAAGCAGGTTGGCCTTGATGCCAGCCTTGACAAGCTTGTTGTTGAGCGCCTTGGCGATACCTTCCGGCAGTCGCCGCTCACGTGTGTATAGGGGAATGCGATTTACGATCGCGTCGGTCACGATGGGGGCATCTTCCTTGCTGACATTTCCAGTTTCGAGAACTGCCCTGAGTACAGTGTGGTAGATGGTTAAGCGACCGGTTGCGAAGAACGGCACTGGGCTATCGTCGATCAGAATTTTGCCATTAGCCCTATAGACATCAATGAACCGTCGCTGCCGCTGTAGCCACTCCGCGGACATACCAGCCTCCGCACCCGCGCCTATAGCCTCGTGGAAAACTTGGCCATTCAACTTGATCCGAAGCTCTGAGGCCGGCGAGTTTACGACAAATGACAGCTCGTCGTCCCAATGCTCGCGGATGGCCATGTCGCTGAACGCGTTTGCGTCCACAAGGATGATCTTTTCATCGTTGTAATCTGGATGACGGGTAACCTTCGGATACCAGGCCGGCCGGGAAATCATTTCTGACTCTCCTGAAATGCCACTCACGCCATATGTCGCTTGGGCTCCCACAGCCGGCAGCGGACCCCACCGAAACACGTGCGGTATCATAAACGGGGGAATTCGACCGGCCAAGCAGAACGACGTCGCGCCTGTTCGCCCCCGCTACGTGCCGCGTGTCCCTTCTTTCACGGCCAAATACTTGCTGACCACGCCGCCCGCCCCGTCCGCTGCCGCGGATGGAGTCAAGCCGGCTGTCACGACCCCGAAGTCACCTTCCCTTGAACCGCGGCTTGCGGCGCTCGCGCCAGGCCTGGTGGCTCTCCGCTTTGTCCTCGGTCAACTCCAGCATGGCGAAGCGATATAGGTCCGCCAACGCCGCATCTGACTGCGGAATGTTCATGCCGTAGTTCAGCGACTCCTTGGTCAGCCGCGCAGCCAGTGGCGGCAGCGAGGCGATATGCTCCGCAACCGCCAGCGCTCGCGGCATCAGCTCCGCATGCGGCACCAGCCATTGTGCCAGGCCGATGCGGAACGCCTCCTCTGCTGTCAGCGGGAAGCCGAATGCGGCGCGCATCGCCAACCCCTTGCCGACCCAGCGCGCCAACCGCACCGCGCCGCCCTGTGCCGGAATGATTCCCAGACCGGATTGCGGCAGCCGCCATTCCGCACGCTCCGAGGCGACGATCAGGTCGCAGCAATAGGTGACGATGCAGCCGATGCCGACGGCATAGCCATTCACCGCGGCGATCACCGGCTTGGCGAAATCCGCCAGCATGTTGATCGGATGGGCGCGACGGCGGTTCGGCAGGTCCTCGATGAAGGCGGCGACGGAATTCATCGTGTGGGTCTTCGGATTTTTCAGGTCGGCGCCGGCGCTGAACGCCCCGCCAGCATCGTCGCCGGTCAGGATCGCGCAGCGGATTTCTGGATCGGCCTCCAGTTCCGGCAGGCGCTCGCGCAAACCGGTCTGGAACTCCTCGCACCAGGCATTGCGCGCCTCCGGGCGGCTGAGCGTCAGGATGGCGATGGGACCGCTTCGTTGCAGCAGCAATGGCATCGTCCGTCTCCTCCATGCGAATTGAGGCAGCTTGCCCGATGCGCCGCTTCCTGCAAGCCTGCGCGGCATGACGCCCCCCGCCTTGCCGCGCATGCTTGCCTGCTTCCTGCTGGCCGGCTGTGCCCTTGTGGACCAGAAGACCTTTGCGCCGGCGCCGGAGGCGAAGGCAGAAGCCGCCCCGCAGCCCGCCGCGCCGGTGAAAGTGGATTCGCGCCTGCCGCTGGTCACCGTCGATTTCAGCGGGCCGCCGCCGCAATACGAGGAGTTGCTGCGTTACGCGGTGCGCGCGGCCGAAATGCGCGATCACGACGTGCAGTACGACGTCGTCGCCATGCTGCCGAAAGCCGCCGACGCGCAACAGGGCCAGAGTGACGCGGCGACGGTGATGCGTTCGATCATGCTGGCGGGCGTGCCGGCGGTGCGCATCCATCTCGGGCTGCGCGCCGACCCGACGCTGCCGGGCCGCGAGGTTCGTGTCTACGTCCGCTGAGCAGGGGGCGATTTGGCGTCGCTCGAATGAGGGCATGAACGGCCGACCCATCGTGTTTGGCACGGCTTACAGCGTGTATGTGCGCGCGGTGCGCCTCGCGCTGCACGAGAAGGGTGTCGCTTACGACCAGGTGGACGTGGATGTGTTCGCAGCTTCCGGGCTGCCGGCGGCGCATCTCGCACGCCATCCCTTCGGCCGCATCCCGGCCTTCGAGCATGACGGGTTCCGGCTGTATGAGAGCACTGCCATCGAGCGCTACATCGATACGGCATTCGACGGCCCGCCGCTGCAACCCGCTGGGCCGCACGCGCAGGCGCGGATGAACCAGGCGCTGAGCGTGCTCGATGGCTACTGCTACCGCACGCTGGTCTGGGACATTTTCGTGGAGCGGGTACGTGCGCCGGCGAGCGGTCGTGCGCCGGACAAGGCGCGTATCGCCGCCGCACTGCCCCGCGCCGAGACCTGCCTGCAAGCGCTGGCGGAGATCGGTGCTGCCGGGCCTTGGCTTGCCGGTCCGATGCTCACGCTTGCCGATCTGCATGCGGCGCCGATGTTGGTCTATTTCGGTCTGGCGCTGGAGGGCGCGGCGGCGATCGCGCGGCATCCGCGCATCGCGGCCTGGCTGGACGCGATGATGGCGCGGCCCAGCATGGCGGCGACGCGCTCGCCACTCGAATAGAATCGGTCCTGAACCCGGACGCCGTGGGTTCACAAGCCGTCGCCGGCGGCCTAATACCGGCCGGTAGGTTCCGCTTCATGGAGGACAAACGTGGCAGGCATGATGGAAGGCAAGGTCGCCGTGGTGACCGGCGCGGGCGGCGGCATCGGGCGCGAGATCGCGATCATGATGGCCGGCGCCGGGGCGAAGGTGATCGTCGCCGATATCGGCGCCTCGCTGTCGGGCGAGGGCGGCTCGGCCACCCCGGCGCAGCAGACCAAGCAGCTCATAGAGCAAAAGGGCGGGGTCGCGGAGATCTGCACCGAGTCGGTGGCGGCGTGGGGTTCGGCACAGAAGATCGTGCAGGCGGCGCTGGATCATTTCGGCCGCATCGACGCGGTGGTGAACAACGCCGGCATCCTGCGCGACGTGATCTTCCACAAGATGAGCGAGGACGACTGGCTGTCGGTGATCGGCGTGCACCTGAACGGGTCATTTTTCGTCTCCCGCGCGGCGGCCGAGCACTACCGCAAGCAGGAGAGCGGGACGTTCGTGCATATCACCTCCACCTCCGGGCTGATCGGCAATTTCGGCCAAGCCAATTATTCGGCGGCGAAGCTAGGCATCACCGCGCTGTCGAAGTCGATCGCGCTGGACATGCAGCGCTACAATGTGCGGTCGAACTGCATCGCGCCGTTCGCCTGGAGCCGGATGACCAGTTCGATCCCGGCGACCACGCCGGAGCAGCAGGCGCGGCTGGCGAAGATCCAGCAGATGACGCCGGACAAGAACGCGCCGATGGCGGTGTATCTGTCGTCCGACGCGTCGAAGATCGTGACCGGCCAGGTGTTCGGCACGCGGATGAACGAGGTGATCCTGTTCAGCTCGCCGCGGCCGATCCGCATCGTGTCCCGCTCCGACGGCTGGACGCCGGAGACCATCGCGGAACATGCGATACCGGCGCTGAAGGCGGCGTTCATGCCGCTGGACCGTTCCGGCGAGGTGTTCAACTGGGATGCGACGTAGGTCGCGGCCCGTAGGATAACGTCCGATGTCGCGGCCGTTCCGGGATTTGCGCCGGGACGGCCACGATGTTTTCCCGGCTAGTCAGCACCAGCCTGAAATCCACGCAGCGCCTCGGCGCGATTGGCCCGGCCGAGGATCACCACGCCGTCGGCGGGCTCGATCCGCGTCGAACCGTCAGGCCGGCCGATCATTTCACCCGAATGACGGTCAATGCCGACGATGAAAAATGCCGGGCCCACCTCTCTCTCGATCTCGTCCACGGTGCGCCCGGCGAACACGCTGCCTTGCTCGGCGACCACCAGTTCCAGTTCAAGTCCGAGGCTGTGCAATTCCTTCTCCATCACGTGGGTGCGGTTACCATGCTGCATGGCCTTCGCCGCGGCGGGGTAGAGAATGATCTCCGCAACCCGCTCCCCGCCAATATGCGCGGGAAGCACCACCTCATTGGCGCCGGCGTATCGCAGCTTCGATACCGTCGATGGCACCTCGCCGCGCGCGATGATCATCATGGATTTGTTCAGGCTGCGCGCACTAAGGGTGATGAACACATTGACAGCATCGTCGGGCAGCACGGTGGCGAGGGCGCGCGCGTGTTCGACGCCGGCCTGCTGCAGTACCGTTTCATCGCTGGCGTCCGCGTGCAGGCAAAGATAGCCGAGCTCGCGCGCCTCCTCGATCCGTTCAGCACTTCGCTCAAGAATGACGAACTGTGCCCCGCCGGCCTTCAACTCGCGGGCCACCATAGCGCCGATGCGGCCGAAGCCGCAAACGATGACATGGTTGCGCAAGTGTTCGATCTGGCGGGTCATGTGCTTGTGATCAAGAATCTGCTGGATCCCGGAGAGGGTGATGAACTGCACCAGGGCACCGGTGACAAAGATCATGCCGGTGCAGCCGGTGACGATCAACCCCATCGTGATCGCGCGCAACGGTCCGGTGGCGATTGGCTGCACCTCGTCGTAGCCGACGGTGAATATTGTCAGCACGACCATGTAGAGTGCGTCGCCGAAACTCCAGCCTTGCGACACATAGCCGACAACGGCCAGGCTGCCAACCGTCAGCACGAAAAGCACGCCGCCAAGGAGGTTGCGGGTCGGAGAGTTCAGCAGCGATTTCATGGCTACGGCCGAAGGTCAGGCGAGCAGTATGTGCGAGCCCGCGGTGCCTGGATACTCCGTTGTGGCTTGGGCAAAGTCTCGCTTCCGCCACTTACTGTGCCACCCATCCACCATCGACGGAAAGCGGCGCACCGGTGATCGTCCTGGCATCATCGGAGCACAGGAACACCGCCGATCCGCTGATTTCTGCCGCGGTCGAGAACTGCGCCATTAGTTGCTTTTCCGTCAGGAACTTGTGCTTCTCGTACTCTAGCCGCCAGCAGGCAATGCTCAGAAATCTGCTCGGCAGGCTGCTGGACGCGGAGCTGAGCGATGACGAGCGCGATCTGAAGCAACAGCTCTCCAGATTGCCCGAGGTTGCTATCCTGCACCTCATCTACCAGCGGGCGCTCTACGAAGGCCAGGCGAAGGACTATGAGTTCAGCGGTACGTCCATGCGAGAGCACTGGGAGAGTGGCCATCGCGACACGCGGCGCACGTTGCACCACAAGGACCGGCTGCGAACTCCTGTGACCCACGGCGGCATCACCGTGCATGACGTGCATCGCGCCGACCAGGACGATATATGACATGGAGTCGCCGCCCTGGCCGTATGAGTACCAGGCGGCGGCAGTTCAGTCCTTTAGGGGCAGCCGTCGGAGACAGTGCATTTGGGTGAATTTGGGCCATTAGCCTCATCGCGGGACGCTAGGCCCCGCGGATTGGCATTCAGGCAAGATGCCGTCAGGAAAAAAGACGATCCGACGAGAAAATGTCATCGTATTGACATCGATGGGTTTCCTCACGTTCGCTAGAGCGTACGAGTGTGATGGTTTTGGGGGACATTATGTCAGGAGTAACGCTGAACGCGGACGTGGCGGCCGCTGTGTCGCCTCGTCCACACCTGGACGAAAAGCCGCACATCGCCGGCGCCATCGCGTTTCTGCTAGTGCTGGCAGCGGGGATCGTATACGCGGGGTTCAGCATTTCCGGCGATATTGGCGTGGCGGGCGAAAACAACCTCGCCATTGGCGCCTTCGTGCTGCTGGCGATTTCGCTGCTGATCGCGCTGGGCTTCGAGTTCGTCAACGGCTTCCATGATACGGCGAACGCGGTCGCCACCGTAATCTACACCCACAGCCTGCCGCCCCTGGTGGCGGTGATCTGGTCGGGAACCTTCAATTTCCTGGGCGTGCTGACCTCCAGTGGCGCGGTCGCGTTTACGATCGTCACGCTGCTGCCGGTGGAGTTGATCCTCCAGGTCGGCAGCTCGGCCGGATATGACATGATCTTCGCGCTGCTGATCGCAGCCATCATCTGGAATCTGGGCACCTGGTGGTTGGGGCTGCCGAACAGTTCCTCGCATGCGCTGGTCGGCTCCATCATCGGCGTGGGCGTCGCCAACCAGCTTCTGGCGCCCACCGGGGTGGCGACCTCGGGCGTGGACTGGGGGCAGGCGGTGGGCGTCTTCAAGGCGCTGCTGTTCAGCCCCATCCTTGGGTTCGTGCTCTCCGCGCTGTTGCTGCTGGGGATGAAGGTGGTGGTGCGCAGCAAGGCGCTCTACACGGCACCAGAAGGCAAGAAGCCGCCACCGGGACCGATCCGCGCCCTTCTGGTGCTCACCTGCACGGGGGTATCGTTCTTCCACGGCAGCAACGACGGACAGAAGGGCATGGGTCTGATCATGCTCATCCTGATCGGCGTGGCGCCGACCGCCTACGCGCTCAATCGCGCGATGCCCGACAACACCACGCCGGTGTTCCTGCAGACGATACAGGCGGCGCAAGCGGTGTTCCAGGCGCATGCGGGGACCAGTACGCCACCGGCAGATGCCGCGGCGGCTCGCGCGACTGTGGGTGAGGCACTGCAAACCAGGGCGGTGAACAAACCCGAGGTCTACGCCGCCCTTGCCACGTTGACCGGGGATATCGGCCAACAGGTGAAGAACTATGGCGCGATCAAAGCCGTGCCGGCGGCGGCCACACCGAACGTCCGCAACGACATGTATCTGGCATCCGATGCGGTACGCGTGATGGGTGCCAGCCCGGCAGGTTTCGACAGCGCGGACACGGCCAAATTGAAGTCGCTGCGGAGTTCGCTGGACAGCGGCACCAGGTTCATCCCGACCTGGGTGAAGGTGTCTGTCGCGCTGGCGCTCGGGTTGGGAACAATGGTCGGCTGGAAGCGCATCGTGGTGACGGTGGGCGAGAAGATTGGCAAGACCCACCTTACCTATGGGCAAGGCGCCTCCGCGGAAATCGTGGCGATGGCAACGATCGGGCTGGCGGACGCCTATGGGCTGCCGGTGTCCACAACCCACGTTCTGTCAAGCGGCGTTGCGGGGACGATGTTGGCCAACGGGTCGGGGCTGCAATTGAACACGCTCAAGAACATGGCGCTGGCCTGGGTGCTGACGCTGCCGGCGGCGATGACGATTTCCGGGGGGCTCTACGTGATCTTTCGCCAGATTTTCTGAGGTGAAAAAGTACCATTGGACGGTCGTAAGTGCGGCCGTCCATGGCCGCATCTGCAGGCACGTTGCGCGCGCCTACGCCCTGCCAGACAAACCTTCTCAGGAATGACATCCTGCCTCGTACCCGATTGGAAATGATTGCCTCGCAGGAGATGAAACATGGACGACGACGACGCTGAACTCGATCGGCTACAGGGCGCCTACAAGGCGGCTGTCGACGACTGGGTTACGGCCATCCGCGCTGAAGAAGCGCTGGCGTCGGTCAATCACACGGTGGCGGAAGTTGACTTGTGGGAAAATGCTCACTTCCTCGCCGAAGCAGCCGGCAGCAAGGCGGAGGCCGCAAAGGCGGCATACGAGGGCGCACTGCGGTCTCGGTTCTTCGGCATCTAGCAGCCTGTCGGACTTAGGACCTGGCTGCCTCCGTGGGGCCGTGTTAGAATCGTAACGTCGATTCGCACCCA
>Ga0209415_10002424_pt1 | contig 34867 bp, 34 predicted proteins | sample PeaSoiSIISIP2007_FD_187696 | JGI IMG/M metagenome (GOLD analysis project Ga0209415, IMG submission 187696) | Peat soil microbial communities from Weissenstadt, Germany - SII-SIP-2007 (SPAdes) (version 2) | ecosystem: Environmental > Terrestrial > Soil > Wetlands > Peat | place: Germany... | reverse complement strand
CTTGCGATGCGGCTTTCGAGATTGGCGCGGTAGCAGAGCCGCATCGGCCCGGCAAAGTGCGCGCCGCCATCAGCCGCCTCGACGCCGGCGGCGCCGAGTGTAGCGAGTTCCTGCGCGAGGACGGCCTCGAGCCCGCGCGGGCAGGGTGCGAAGAAGTGTTCCATCAGGAGCCGCGAGGAGTGAGGCGTGAAGCGTGAGGCGGGGAAAACCCTCGCGCGTTCACGCAATCGTATTTCATTTGCTCTCCACTTGCGTGTCGTAAACGGTCCTGAGCGGGATCAGGATATCGTAACTGATAAGGTGACGGCCGTTGCGGCGTTTGGCGAGATCAGTGATGCGCGCCTCGAGTGCCGTGCCGGCATCGAGCTGGCGCGCGAGATCGCTGTTGTCGCGCCGCGGCACGTAACCGACCCTGCGCCCATTCCACTCGAGGCGGATCGCGTCGGCATCGAACGGATTGTCACGCTCGCGCACGAGCCTGAGCACATCGCCTGCGCGCATGTTATTCCACAGCAGCCGGCCGTCATTATAGAGGAAGCCGGCGAGCGGCGAGTTGCGCACGACGAGATGCACGACCGCCTCGTCCGCGCGGGCCGGCGCGCCGAGCAGAAGAGCGAGCGCGAGCATGGGCAGAGAAAACCGCATGCCGGTACCAACGCGCTGGATGCGCTCCGGACATCAGACTTAAGTACTAGTGCCGTTCCAACTTGTTTCTCCCAACGCGGGCGCGCCGCTTGCGGCCGTGATCTAGGCGCCGAGTGCGGTTGGGTTTGCCGCAAATAGTTGGAACGGCACTAGAACGGCTTGACGACGACGAGGATGACCGAAACGATGAGGATCAAGGTCGGAAACTCGTTCAGCCAGCGGTAGAACACGTGGCCGTAGCGGTTGCGGTCGAGCTTGAAATCGATCATCAGCTTGCCGCAATAGACGTGATAAACGACCAGCACCGCGACCAGCGCGAGCTTCGCATGCAGCCAGCCGCCGCCGAAGCCGTAGGCCAGCCATAGCCAGGTGCCCGAAATCAGCGACAGCACGCCGCCCGGCGTCATGATGCCGTAATAGAGCTTGCGCTCCATTACCTTGAAACGCTCATTGCCGGCGGCATCGGAGGTCATCGCGTGGTAGACGAACAGCCGCGGCAGGTAAAACAGGCCCGCGAACCAGGTGACCACGAAAATAATGTGAAACGCCTTGAGCCAGAGCATTGCAGCCTCTTTATCGTGAGCGGCCTATCGCGTGCGAATCAAGCGGCATCTTACCGGATATCGGCGGCGATTCGCATGATCATGACGGCGCCGTCAGGGCATCCGTCATTCTTTACTTCAGCAATCGGCGCCGCGTCATCGCCAGCGCAACGTAAAAGCCGGCCGCTGCATAGAGCAGCAACACGCCGGTATGCAGCGCCGCGGACGCCGGCAGCGTATCGTTCATCAGCGGCCGCGCCATTGCGATCGCGTGGGTGAGCGGCAGGAACGATGCCACGTGCTGCAGCACCTGCGGCAGCTGATCGGTCGGGAAAAACACGCCGCACAGCAACATGGCGGGCGTGATGAACAGCGTGAAGTAATACATGAAAAAGTCGTAGCTCGGAGACAGCGCGGTCATAACCAGACCGAGGCTCGCGAAAGCGATGCCGGTAAGGAGCATTACCGGCAGCACCCACAGCGCGAGCGCCGACTGACACAGGCCGAGTGCCGCTGCGACGAGCAGCACGGCGGCGCCCGACATGAAGCTTTTGGTCGCCGCCCAGATCGCCTCGCCGACCATCACGTCGTCGAGCGTGACCGGCGCATTCATGATCGCATCCCACGTTTTCTGCACGTGCATGCGCGAGAACCCAGAGTACATCGCCTCGAAGGACGCGCTCATCATGGTGCTCGAGCACACCGTGCCGGCGGCGATGAACGCGATATAAGACATGCCGAATGTGTCGGGCAGCATGCGGCCGAGACCGTAGCCGAAGCCGAGCATGTAGAGCATCGGATCGGCGAGATTGCCGAGCATCGACGGAATCGCGAGCTTGCGCCATACCATCACGTTGCGGCGCCAGACGTGCGCAAAACGCCAGCTCAACTGCGGCAGCCGCCAGTATTTCGCGCTCATTCAATCCCTCAGGTCGCGGCCGGTCAGCCGCAGAAACACGTCTTCGAGATTGGCCGGACGGTGCAGATAACGCAACTCGGGCCGCTGCTCGAGATCGTGCAGCAACGGCTCGACGTTGCGCGCATAGCAGAACACCGTCTCGCCGGTCTTCTCGCAGCGCTCGCTAAGGCCGGCACCGTACGCGCCCGCCCATGCCTCGGCGCCGTCGCCGAACACTTCCACCACCTGCGGCTCGATGTGCGTGTCGACGAGTTCGCGCGGCGAGCCGCCAGCGATCATGCGGCCGCGGTCCATGATCGCGAGCCGGTGGCACAGGCGTTCGGCTTCGTCCATGAAATGGGTCGTCAGGAAGATCGTCTTGCCCTGAGCGAGCAGCTGCCGCAGCCGCTGCCAGATCAAATGCCGCGCCTGCGGGTCGAGGCCGGTCGTCGGCTCATCGAGAAAAATCAGGTCGGGATCGTTGATCAACGCGCGCGCGAGGGTCAGCCGCCGTTTCATGCCGCCCGACAGCGTCTTGATATTATCGTCGGCGCGGCTCGCCAGCCCGGCGAATTCGAGCAGTGCCGGGATGCGCGCATTGATGTATTCGTCGCCGAGCCCGAAGTACCGGCCGTAGACGAGCAGGTTTTCGCGCACGGTGAAATCCGGGTCGAGGTTGTCCATTTGCGGCACGACGCCGGCGCGCGCACGCGCCTGCCGCGCCGCGCGCGGCACCGGCAGGTCGAACATGCTGATCGTGCCCGAGTCGGGATCGGTGAGACCCAGGCACAGCCGCAACGTCGTCGTTTTGCCGGCGCCGTTGGGGCCGAGCAGGCCGAAACATTCGCCGGGCTTGAGCTCGAGGTCGATGCCGGCGATGACCTCATGGTCGCCGTACGATTTCCGCAGCGAGCGCGCTGTCAGGTAAACCATCTTAGCCGTGGCAGTGCTGCGTTACGATCTGCTGCAACAGGTGCAGCCGGCCGTGGAAGAAATGCTCGCCGCCGGGAACCACCACGACCGGCAGGTTTTGCGGCCGCGCCCAGTCGAGCACCGCCGCGAGCGGCACGATATCGTCGAGCTCGCCGTGGATCACCAGCGTGCCGGGCGGAACTTCTTCAGTTGCAAAGCGGTTGACTGCCGGCGCGACCAAAATCAACCGCTCCGGTTTTACCTGCTTGATGACGCGCGTCTGCACGAAGCTGCCGAAGGAGAACCCGGCGCAGGTGAGCGGCAGATCGCCGTAGCGTTGCCGCGCGTAGCGGGCGACCGCGATCAGGTCCTCGGCTTCACCGCGACCTTCGTCGTGCGTGCCTTCGGTGCCGCCGACCCCGCGGAAATTGGGGCGCAGCGTCACGTTGCCGAGCGCGTACAGCGTGCGCGCGAGCGTGGTCACCACTTTGTTGTCCTTGGTGCCGCCCATCAGCGGATGCGGATGCGCGATCAACGCGATGCCGCGGCGGCTGCTGTCTGAACCGCGGCCCGGATCGCTGATGTCGACCTCGATTTTTCCGGCCGGGCCGTCGACCAGGACTTGTTCGGGTGTCGAGGGTCTCAAATTTTCAGGCGTGCGACGATGCGGCCGTTCTGCAGGTGTTCGCGGATGATCTCATCGATGTCTTCGCGGTCGACATAGGTGTACCAAACCGCTTCGGGATAGACCACCATGACCGGCCCTTCGGTGCAGCGGTCGAGACAGCCGGCCATGTTGACGCGGACTTTGCCCTGCCCGGCCAGCCCGAGCGACTTGATCCTGTCTTTTGCGTAATCGCGAATCTTTTGCGCACCGTGGTTGTTGCAGCATGCCTCACCGGGCTCGCGCTGGTTGCAGCAGAAAAAAACATGTCGTCGGTAAAAGCTCATAAATGCCGGCCTGGCCTGTTCGAACCGAAATAAACGGCGCCGTCAGGCGCCCGCTTCGATTTTGGCGTCATGCGGGATGGCCACGATGTGCCGCGTTGAATTATAGCGTGTGCGGGTGTCACAGTTCGCTGTACTTGCGCGCATTGCCCCGGGCGCGGGCGACCGGATACTTGCGCGCGTTCTCGCGCAGCTTGCGGCGCGCTGCGTCGAGCGGATCGATTTCGAGCACATCGGCGAGCCGCGTCAGGTACAGCAGCACGTCGGCGATTTCCTCGGCGACGGCGCGCTTGCGGCGCGCATCGAGCCGCGCGCTCTGCTCGGCGGTCAGCCATTGAAAATGCTCGAGCAGTTCGCCGGCCTCGGCGCTGAGCGCCATCGCGAGGTTCTTGGGAGTATGGAACTGCTGCCAGTCGCGGGCGGCTGCAAACCGGCGCAGCGCGTCGCGCAAGCCTGCGAGCGTGGTGGTTGGTCGTTTCATCATTGGACTTTCACAGCAGGTAAGAACCTGTCAGCGGGCGGCGGCGCGCTCGGAGCGCGCGGCAGCCAGCAGAAAAATCAACGCGGCGAACGGCCATAGCTGGGACAGCGCGTGCACGATAAGCCCGAAATTGGCAAGGTGCGTCGGTTGCGGGCTGAGCAGGAACACCGGCACCGCCTGGTACGGGTTTTCCGGCGTGACGTTGACGATCACCACCACCGCAATCAGGCATATCGCCGCAACGACTGCGCGCGCCGCACGCGTCAATAGCAGCAGCGCGGCGAGCAGCATGCCGCCGCCGGCGGTCCCCGCGACCACGCCCGGCGTCAGCCATTGCAGCCAGTATGCCGCGCGCGTGAGCGTCGCGGCGGTAATTGCTTTGACAGTCAAGGCCAACGCGAGTGTAAGCGCAGTTGCCGGCAGCGCGGAACGCTGTGGCTGCAGCAGCATCGAAACGAGCAGGCCGATTGCAACTATCGCGAGCGCCACGACGCCGGATTCCGCCAGTAAATACGATTGCGGCGTGTGCGCGAAGAGCGGAGTGGCGTGCAGCGCCTCGCGGAAATCGCCGCTGCCCAGCGCGAGTGATGCGACGTTGAATTGAGCCAGTATCCACAAGGCGACGACAATCAGTCCCCAGTCACCGAGTTCATCCGTGCGCACCAGCCGGCGCCGGAGCACCGCCAGCGGATGGTCGGCGACCGCCGGCAGCGTCATAATCCACGCCACCAGCGCGCCGATTCCAGCGCCAGCGCTGTTGGTGAGCAGATCCAGATTCGAGGCAATGCGCGTCGGCAAAAACATCTGCGCGCTTTCGCATGCAAGGCTCAGAGCCGCGCCGAGCAAAACCGCAGCGCCCAATGCGATGGCCGGCGGCCGCCGCGGGCGCAAGGCGGCGAACAGCAGCGTGCCAAACGGCAGATAAGCGGCAATATTGAGAACAACGTCGCCGAGCGTGATGTAACGCGGCCACGGCGCGAGCAGATAGCCCAGCACTTCTTCAGGCGGCATGCGCCAGCCCTCGAACGGCTGCAAGCTGGCATACACGATGACCAGTGTGTAAGCTAGCGCGACCAGACTTGCGGGCCTGAATTTAGCGGAAATCATGACGGTATTTTATGATGTTTTCAACGGCGATGCGGACGGCATATGCGCGCTGCACCAGCTGCGCCTCGCCGAACCGCGCGCGAGCGTGCTCGTCACCGGCGCCAAGCGCGATATTGTTCTGCTCGAGCGCATCGAGGCGCAGGCGGGCGACGAGCTCACGGTGCTCGACGTGTCGCTCGCGCGCAACGCGGCCGCGTTGCAAAAGCAGCTTGGGCGCGGCGCGACGTGCCGCTATTTCGATCACCATTTCCCGGGCGAGATACCGGCGCATCCGAACCTCAGGACGTTCATCGATACCGCGCCAGATATTTGCACCAGTCTGCTCGTCGACCGCTATCTCGATGGCCGGAACCGCATCTGGGCAGTGGTCGCGGCGTTCGGCGACAATCTCGCTGCGCCCGCGCGCAAGGCGGCGGCGCCGCTCAAGCTGACCGAGCCGCAGCTCGCGCAGCTCCAGGAGCTCGGCGAGGCCCTCAACTACAATGCGTACGGCGACAGCGTCGACGATCTCAATTACCACCCTGCTGATCTCTATCAGACGCTGGGCCGCTATGCAGATCCGTTTAAGTTCATCAACGGCGAGCCGGTGTTCGACATTCTGCGCGCGGCGCGCGCCGACGATCTGTATCTCGCGGGCGAACTCAAACCCGAACTGGAAACGGCGCGCTGCGCACTCTATGTGCTGCCCGATGCCGCGTGGAGCCGGCGCGTCAACGGCAGCTTCAGCAATCAGCTGGCGAGCGCGCATCCGGAGCGCGCGCACGCGGTACTGACAGCGAAAGCGGGCGGCTTCTCCGCGAGCGTGCGCGCCCCGCTTGACCGGCCGCAGGGCGCCGATACGCTGTGCCGCCAATTCGAAAGCGGCGGGGGCAGGAGCGGGGCGGCCGGCGTCAACCTGCTGCCGGAGAACGAGTTCACGCGTTTTGTGGCGGTGTTTCAGCAGGCGTTCGACTGACGCGATCGGCGCGGCGCCAGTCACCGTCCACAAGCCGAATGCAGCGGGGCGCGAGGCGGCGGTACTACTCCGCTTTGATGTTGGCGTCCTTGATGACCTTTGCGTACTTCGCGTTCTCGGCCTTGATGAATGCGGCGAACTCTTCGGGCGTCGAGCTGGTGGGATCTCCGCCGAGCGAAATAAGCCGCTCTTTCACGCCGGCATCGGCGGTCGCGCGCTTGACGTCGGCCTGGACTTTGGCGATCGCGTCGGCGGGTGTGCCGGCCGGCGCGAGAAAACCGAACCATTGCGTGGATTCGAAGTTGATCCCGGCTTCGTGCAGCGTCGGAATATCCGGCGCAGCGGCGCTGCGGTTTGCAGAAGTCACGGCGATCCCGCGGATGCGGCCCGACTTGATGTGCGGGATGATCGGCGCGAGGCCGAGGATCGCGGTCGGGATCTGGCCGCCGACGAGATCGGTGGTGGCCGGCGCGGCGCCTTTGTACGGCACATGCAGGAAATTGATGCCGGCATTGCGCTTCAGCCACTCGCCTGCGAGGTGCTGCGTGCTGCCGGTGCCGCTCGAGCCGAAAGGCAGCCCGCCGGGCGTTTTCTTCGACAGCGCGATCAATTCCTTGACCGTCTTCACCGGCACCGATGCGTGCACCACGATCATGTTGGGGTAGATTGCAGCGAGCGTAATCGGCGCCAGTTCCCTGAACGGGTCGTAATTCATCTTGGCGTAGAGCGCCGGATTGAGCGCGACTTCCGCCGGCGAGCAGATGAGGAGCGTGTAGCCGTCCTTGCTCGAGCGCACCACCGCCTCGGCGCCGATCATGCCGCTTGCGCCGGGCCGGTTCTCGATCACGACCGTCTGGCCCCAGTATTCCGCGAGCTTCTGGCCGAACGCGCGCGCAGTGATGTCGAGACCGCCGCCGGCCGGGAAAGGCACGACGATGCGCACCGGCTTCGCGGGGTAGCTTTGGGCATGCACGGCGCCCGTGAGCACTAGGGCAAGCAGGAACAGCAAACGCGGGTTGGAACGCATGGGAATACTCCGAAGTTAAGCGTAACGATGCGGAACGAAGATACTAATCGAAATAGCCTTGCTCGGCGCAACCCGGAGTGAAGATGCCGGGGCACGCGCGGCTAAACCGTGATTTCCCGGGGGGAAATCTGCGGCACATCCATTTCGATCATCGCATATGCGGTCAGCCACAGCAGTGCGTCGTAAGCGTCGAACCACTCCCGGCGCCTCAGCGCGATGCGTGGTGGTGCGGATGCGGTGCTTGCACCGCCTGCTTGCGGCGGATCGCGAGCGGCAGGAGCGAACCACCCAGCATGCCGATGAGCGCGGCGAAAAAGCCGGCGAGCTGCGGCGGACATATCGCGGCCGGGGCAAGTATCTCGAGCCAGATCCAGGTCGAGAGCCCGAGCACAATTGCCGCCAGCGCGCCCTGCCGGTTGGCGCGCTTCCAGTACAGCCCGAAGGCCAGCGGCACGAACGCCGAGACCAGCGTCACCTTGTAGGCGTTTTCGACCATCTTGTAGATCGACAGCTGCGAATTGAGCGCAAACAGTGTGACCAGAGCGGTGAAGCACAGCACCACGATGCGCATGAGCCGCAGCAGCTGCTTGTCGCCCAGGTGCTTGAAAGCCGGGCGCAGGATGTTTTCGGTGAAGGTCACCGATGGCGCGAGAAGGGTTGCGCTCGCGCAGCTTTTTATCGCGGAGAGCAGCGCGCCGAAGAACATGACCTGCGCGAAGACCGGGGCGTGGTTCAGGATCAGATTGGGCAGAATCAATTGGGACTGTTTGTCGCCGGCGATCAATTTCTGCACCAGTGCGGGGTCGATCAGGGTCGCCGAGTACGCGAGGAACATCGGAATGAACGCGAAACAAAAGTAGAGGCAGCCACCGAGTATCGACGCCCGGCCGGCGGTCCGTTCGTCTTTCGAGGACGCCACGCGCTGAAAAACGTCCTGCTGCGGGATCGACCCGAGCATCATCGTTACGCCCGCAGCGGCAAACCCCAGTATTCCGGCGAGCGACGGTTCGGGCCAGAACGACGAGAATTTGCCGGCGTCCACCGCATGCGCGACCACGGACGTGACGCCGCCCGCGAGCTGGCTGACGTCCCAGCCGATATATAGCATGCCGGCAACGATGACGATCATCTGGATGAAATCGGTGATCGCGACCGCCCACATGCCGCCCCACACGGTGTATATCAGCACGGTCGACGCGCCGACTATCATGCCGGTCGACTGCGACATCGCGCCTTCCGAAACGACGTTGAACACGAGACCGAGCGCGGAGATCTGGGCGGCCACCCAGCCCAGGTACGACAGCACGATGCAAAGCGTGGTCATCGCCTCGACTGCGCGGCCGTATTTGTTGCGATAGAAGTCGCCGATCGTCAGCAACTGCATGCGGTACAAAGGCCGCGCGAAAAAGAGTCCGACCAGGACCAGGCACAGCGATGAGCCGAACGGGTCGGCAATCACGCCGCCCAGGCCCTCGCGCAGGAACGTCGCCGGGATGCCCAGCACGGTTTCCGAGCCGAACCACGTCGCGAACACCGTGGCGGTGACGATGTATAGCGGCAGGCTGCGCCCCGCCACCGCGTAGTCGCCGGTATTCCTGACCCGCAGCGCGGCCCACAGACCGATACCGACCGAAATGATCCAATAGATGATCACGAACCAAAGCAGCATGCCGGCGGCTCTCGAACGGGGTTAACGGGTGCCAAGGCGACAGGTTGGCGGCATTATACGATGAGGGATCCCGCGTTGAGCAGCCTGCGCCGCCGTTGGTGCGGCTAAAACATGAAGAGGAGCAAAAGTCCCGTGAGGGCCGCCAGCGCAACCGCGATGATCGCGAGCAACTTCGTCTGCCGCCGGTTTTCGTCGATCAGCTGCTGCATCTGCTGTTGCAGCCGCTCGCCGCCGGTATCGTTCAAGAACCGGTGCACCAGGCGCGGGATTTCCGGCAAGAGCGTGCTCCAATTCGGCGCCTCCGTGCGTATGCGCCTCAGCAGCCCGCGCCAGCCGACCTGCTCCGACATCCAGCGCTCGAGGAACGGCTTGGCGGTCACCCACAGGTCGAGCCCGGGGTCGAGCTCGCGCCCGAGCCCTTCGATATTGAGGAGCGTCTTCTGCAGCAGCACGAGTTGCGGCTGCACCTGGATGTTGAAGCGGCGCGAAGTCTGAAACAGCCGCAGCAGCACGCGGCCGAACGATATTTCCTGCAGCGGCTTGGCGAAAATCGGCTCGCACACCGCACGGATCGCGGTCTCGAATTCGTCGATGCGGGTTTCCTTCGGCGCCCAGCCGGATTCGATGTGCGCTTCGGCGACGCGCCGGTAATCGCGCCGGAAGAACGCGAGAAAATTCTGCGCCAGATAGTTTTTGTCGACTTCGGTGAGGGTGCCCATGATGCCGAAATCGAGCGCGATGTAATGCCCGCTCGCCGCGACGAAAATGTTGCCCGGGTGCATGTCGGCGTGAAAAAAACCGTCACGGAAGACCTGGGTGAAGAAAATCTCGACGCCGGCGCGCGACAGTTTCTTGAGGTCGACGCCCTGTTCGCGCAGCTTCGCGACATGCGATATCGGCGTGCCGTGCATGCGCTGCATCACCATGACCTCGGTCGAGCACCAGTCCCAATAAATTTCCGGCACCAGCAGCAGCGGCGAGTTCTCGAAATTGCGGCGCAGCTGGCTCGCATTGGCCGCTTCGCGCATGAGGTCGAGCTCGTCTTCGAGGTGCTTGGCGAATTCGGCGACGACTTCGTGCGGCCGCAGCCGCCTGCCGTCCGTCCACAACAGTTCGATCAGGCTCGCGCCGGCATCCAGCAGCGCGACGTCCTTGTTGATGACCTGGGCGATGTTCGGGCGCAGGATCTTGATCGCGACTTCGCGGCCGTCAGGCAGCCGCGCGAAATGCACCTGGGCGACCGACGCGCTGGCGACCGCGGCGGAATCGAATTCCGCAAACACTTGATCGACCGGCTTGCGGTAGGCGCGCTCGAGCGTTGCGATCACGACTTCAGGCGCGAACGGCGGCACCTGGTCCTGCAGCTTGGCGAGCTCGTCGGCGATATCCGTCGGCAGCAGGTCGCGCCGCGTCGACAGCACCTGGCCGAATTTGACGAAGATCGGCCCCAGCGCTTCCAGCGCAAGCCGCAGGCGTTCGGCGCGCGGTCGTCCGAGCTGCCGCCAGAACAGCAGCAGCTTGAGCGCCGCGCGCAGGCCGCGCACGCGCTCGTGGCCGAGAAAGAACTCGTCGAGCCCGTAACGCAGGCTGACGCCGACGATTTTCAGAAGTCGGAACATGGGAAGCGGATTTTAACTGTAAAGACCGGAGAAATTGAAAACGATGAAACCGCGGATGAACGCCGATTAACGCAGATGAAATCGAGGCGGCTCGAAACCTATCCGTGTGTATCGGCGTTTATCGGCGGTTACCCGGGTTCTTGTTTGCGGCTTGTCGGTTGGCGAGTTGTTCGATGCGCTTCTCGATGCGCGCGACATCGTCGCGCAGCGCGTCGACGTCGCGCAGGTAGCGTTCAACGTCCCGCCGCGCCGCGATCAGCGGCTGCTCTTCGGTCCAGTAGGCCGCCGCCGAGCGCGCGAGGCTGTCGGCGGCCTCGTGTTGCCAGCGCCTGAGTTCGGTGCCAGCCTGCACCATGCGGTGCGCGGCGATGTCGCCGAACACGCGGCTCAGGTCTTCTTCGACGTCCCAGCGCAGGTTCTGCGCGATGGCAAGGATTTCGCGCGCGAGCGCGGTATCGCCGCCGGCTTCGACTTCCTGCCACGCGCTTCGATCGGCGGCGAGCATGCGCAGCGCGACACCCGGCGTCAGCGTGAAGCTGGCATCGGCGGCGCCGGTTGCCGTCGAGTCCTCGACCTCGCCGGAAGCGCGTATCGCGAGCGTCACCGCAAACGGCGCGAGATTGAAGCGGATGGTCTTGCCGGCAAACGGCTTGAGCCGCTCGCCCGCCCACGACGCGCTCCTGAGCAGATGGTTGATTGCAGCGGCGACCGGCGGCTGGAAAATACCGGTAAATCCGGGGCCGGCGCCCGCCGTATCGTGTGCCGGCCCTGGCATGGGGTGATTAATCCTGCTGGATGCCGGCTATCAGCCAGCCGGTGCCGCCGTTGAGCGGCTTCTCGAGGTGCCACACCTCGCTGAACGGCCCGGCCGCGGCGTCGGCCTGCTCGCGCAGCATGCCGCTGAAGCGCACGCTTGCAATATAGTGATCGCCCTCCGTTACGACTTCGAGCACTTCGGCATCGAGCGTGACGACATCGGTTGTTTCGTTGCCGTGCACGTCGGTGTCGGCAGCGATCGCGGCATACATTTCGGGCGTCATGAAATCGCGCATGGTCGACAGGTCGTGCCGATCGTTGGCCGCCTGCAGCCGCGTGAAATTGAGCTTGGCGTGGCGCGCGAATTGCCCGGCGTCGAAGCCCGGCGGATAGCGATCGGGCGCCGCTGCCGCGCCGCCAAAACCGGTCGAGATGCCGGATGGTGCGCCCGGTGCGCCGGCGCCCGCGTATTGCAGCGGTCCGGGTTGCGGCTTCGATCGCAGCATGCGCAGCGCGAACATCACTGCCGCGGCGATCAGCAGTATCATCAGGATGCCGCCGAGCGCGCCGGCGAAACCGTTGTTCATGAACAGCGAGGCGAGGCCGGCGCCGATTGCGAGCCCGGCCAGCGGCCCGAGCCATTTGCTCATTCCCGCCGGCTGCGGTTGTTGGGCCGGATTGGCGGGCGCAGCCGACGGCGCCGGTTGCGGCGGGGTTTGGGGTGCCGGTTGCGTAATCATGCTGCGCTGCTTGCCGATACTAGAGCCGCCGCCAAGCCGGCGCGCGTCCACATCCTCGGCCACCAGGTTGCAGCTCAACAGCGCAGCAAAAACCAGCATCGTTTTATTCATGCTTCCTCCTTGCCGGTCTGGCCGGGCCATCATTTTACCAACAGTCCGGCTCCGGCAGAAAAAAGCCGCGAACCCGCTGAACTACAGCATCTCCAGGCCGGCCGCCTCCAGGCTCGTCATGGCGCTGAGGAGTGGTTAAAGCCGGTAGCCTCGATGCAGCGCAACGACGCCGGCGCTCAGGTTGAAATAGTCGACCCGCTCCAAGCCGGCTTGTTGCATCAGTTCTTTCAGCTGCTCCTGATCGGGATGCATGCGGATCGATTCTGCAAGATAGCGGTAACTGTCGCCGTCGTTGGCAACCAGCTTGCCGAGCAGCGGCAGCACCTTGAAGGAATACGCGTCGTAGAGCGGCTGCAGCGGTTTCCACACGCGCGAGAACTCGAGCACGAGCAGCCTGCCGCCGGGTTTGAGCACGCGCCGCATCTCGGCAAGCGCGCGTTCCTTGTGCGTCATGTTGCGCAGGCCGAATGCGACGCTCACGCAATCGAAGTAGTTGCTCGTAAACGGCAGATTCTCGGCATTGCATTGCACCGCGGGCGCCGCGATTCCCGCATCGAGCATGCGATCGCGGCCGCGTGCGAGCATCGCCGCGTTGACGTCGGTGAGCACGACCTGGCCGCGGTCGCCGACGCGGCGCGCAAACTGGATCGCGAGATCGGCGGTGCCGCCGGCCACGTCGAGCGCGCGTTGTCCGGGCCTGAGCCCGCTCTGCGCGACCGTGAACCGTTTCCACAGGCGGTGCAGCCCCGCCGACATCAGATCGTTCATCAGGTCGTAGCGCGCGGCGACCGACTCGAACACGCCGGCAACGTGGCGCGCTTTTTCGTCCTCGGGCACCTTCCGGAAACCGAAATCAGTCGTTTGGGTCATGACGCTGGCGTATCAGTATGGGAAATACGGTTATTCCGGCCGCCCGCAACCCCGGTTGTCGCTTACCTTTCATTTGCTGTTGGGCGGCGGCTTGCGGCCTGAGCCGCCGGGTTCGCGTGACTCCCCGGCTTCTTCGATGCGGCGCAGATAATGCTGCCACATCTCCTGCTGCCTGACGCCGTAATCATAAAGCAGATCCCACGAGTAAATGCCGGTGTCGTGCCCATCGGAAAAATACAGTTGCACGGCATAAGTGCCGACCGGCTCGATTTTCGAGATGTCGACCTCTTTTTTGCCGACCTGCAATACCTCCTGGCCGGGGCCGTGGCCGCGCACTTCCGCGGACGGCGAGTAGACGCGCAGGAACTCGCACGGCAAGCTGAATTTCCTGCCGTCGGCATAGGCGATCTCAAGCACGCGCGATTTCTGGTGCAGCTTGATTTCGGTGGGGAGCGGCATGTTTTTGTCGATTCCGGCCATACTCTGGATGGGCTTTCGCTGGCGCTTGCAAGACAGGCATCATAGCTCAGCTGGAAACAAACAAAAACACCGTTGCATCAGGGGTTTCCGGGCATTTACGGCAGAATCATCGATTGTCATGGGGCTGTAATGATGGTTTCATACTATTGCAATGACTGAATCTCGCCCCAAAAGGACAGGCATGGCGGCAACCATACTCGTGGTCGAAGACGAGCCGGCAATCCAGGATTTGATCACGCTTAATCTCGAGCAGGCGGGCTATAGCCCGATGCGGGCGGCCGATGCCGAGCAGGCGTTCGAGCTGGTGCGCGACGAGCTCCCGGATCTGGTGCTGCTCGACTGGATGCTGCCCGGCATGAGCGGCATCGAGTTCGCGCGGCGGCTCCGCGCCGACCGCCGCACCCAGGGCGTGCCGATCATCATGCTGACCGCGCGCGCCGACGAGCACGACAAGCTCACGGGGCTCGATACCGGCGCCGACGATTACATCACCAAGCCGTTTTCGCCGCGCGAGCTCAACGCGCGCATCAAGGCGCTGTTGCGCCGTCGCTCGCCGCACGCGACCGACGACATGGTCGAGGCGAGCGGTCTGCAACTCGATCCGGTGAGCCACCGCGTGAGCGGCAACGGCAGCGCACTGTCGCTCGGTCCCACCGAGTTCCGCCTGCTGCACTTTCTGATGACGCACCCCGAGCGGGTCTATTCGCGCGCGCAACTGCTCGACCAGGTGTGGGGCGACCACGTGTTCGTCGAGGAGCGCACCGTCGACGTGCATATCCGGCGCCTGCGGAAAGCGCTCGAAGACAGCAACCACGACCGGTTGATCGAGACCGTGCGCGGCGCCGGTTACCGCTTTGCCGCTGCCAACTGATCCGGCCGCCGCCGTCTGACCGGCCGGTTTCGGGCCGGCGTGGGATAATGCGGTTTTCTGCACCTTATCCTCGCATGCTCGGCTTCTGGAGCAAACCGCTCGTCACACTATTGCTGCTCGCGCTCGCCGCGCTGCTCGTGTGGCCGCTGTTCGGGCCGCTTGCGACGCTCGCCGCATTCAGCGCCGGGCTGCTGGTCTGGCTCATCCGCCACCTGCGCAATCTGTACCAATTCCGGCGCTGGCTGCGCGACCCGGCGGTCGATCGCGTGCCGCAAGGCTCGGGCCTGTGGGAGAGCGCCTACGCCGCGCTCTATCGCCTGGTGCGCTCACAGAGCCAGAGCGAGTCCAAACTCTCCGCTGCTCTCGAGCGCTTCCGCCAGGCCGGCGCGGCGATGCCCGACGGCATGGTGATCCTCGACGAGGGTGATCGCATCGAGTGGTGCAATCCCAGGGCCGCCCTGCATTTCGGCATCGATCTCGCGCGCGATGCCGGCCAGCAAATGACTTATCTGGTGCGCCATCCGCAGTTTGCCCAGTACCTGAATTCGCAGAACTACAGCGAACCGCTGGTGGTCAAGTTGCCGCGCGATATGGAGCTCACGCTGGCGGTGCAACTGGTGCCGTATGGCGACAAGCAGAAGCTGGTCATGAGCCGCGACATCACGCCCGTCGAGCGGATGGAAACGATGCGGCGCGATTTCGTCGCCAACGTCTCGCACGAGCTGCGCACGCCGCTCACCGTGCTGTGCGGATTTCTCGAAACGATACTCGACATGCCCCGGCTCGACGGCGACCTGGCGCGCCGCACGCTGCACCTGATGCAGGACCAGGCGCAGCGCATGCAGCGCCTGGTCGAGGATCTGCTGACGCTGTCGCGCCTGGAAAGCGCGCAACACCCGGTGCGCGAAGAACGCATCGATGTGCCGTCGCTGCTGCATGCATTGCATCAGGATGCGGTGGCATTAAGCGCCGGCCGCCACCGCGTGCAGCTGCAGATCGACAGCGCCGACTGGATTACCGGCAGCGAAGACGAATTGCGCAGCGCGTTCAGCAATCTGATCAGCAACGCTATCCGCTACACGCCGGCAGGCGGCGAGATCCGCCTGCGCTGGCTGCGCCAGGACGGCCAGCCGCGGTTCGTCGTCGAGGACAGCGGCATCGGCATCGAGGCCCAGCACGTTCCGCGCCTGACCGAGCGTTTTTACCGCGTCGACCGCGGTCGCTCGCGTGAAACCGGCGGCACCGGCCTCGGGCTCGCGATCGTGAAACACGTGATGAGCCGGCATCAGGGCCAGCTCGAAATCGCGAGCGAGCCGGGGCGCGGCAGCCGTTTCAGTGCGGTCTTTCCGGCGCAGCGCATCGCTCTGCCCGCCGAGCAGCCTGCGCAGCTCAGTGCGTGAGCCGCGTGCGTGACGATCAGACGAGAGAAACCGAACAGCGGTCGAAATCGCTGCCTTTTTCGAGCAGGCTGACGAGTTTGGCGACTTGTTTCTGGTCGCCGTGGAGCTCGACGAAGCGCCCCGCCTGATACCACCCGGTCGGCAGGACCAGCGTCGCCGGTGTCGACGGCGCCGCTATTTCCGGCAGCAGCAGCGCTCGCTCGTAGCCCTTGATGCCCGACGGCGCGTTGAAGTTGGCCGGCCGCATCGCGACCGCGCGGGCAATGCCCGGGAACAGGCGCACGCCGACGAACAAATCATTGTTTGCCTCGACCCGCAGCCACTGCACGAGACCGAGATAGAACAGCTTGCTCGTGCCGCGGCGCACCGCGACCAGCTGGTTGTGGCCGATGCGCATCTGCGCGTCGGGCTCGCGCAGCATGCACATGAAACCCGAATTGCTCTGGTTCATGAGCTGCCACGATTCGACCGCCGAGCTCTGGTTGGTTGCAAGCGCGCGCTCGGTGCGTTCGCTGATATGGCCGAACAGCTGCATGTCGTGCTCTTCCTGCCGCGACAGGCTCGAACCCGGGGTGCGGAAGGCGCGGCCGCTGATGTAGAAATGCGCGGCATGCATGCCGAGACACACCTGCGCTTTTTCCTCGAGCGGATCGCGTTGCTCGCCGCGGCCGGTGCCGGCGCGGCACCACTGGATGTACAGCAGCATCAGCAGGTTCTCGCAACCGGGCTGACGCGCGTCTTCGCCCAGACCGAGCTGGGCCGGCGTCTGGCCCTGCTTGAGCAGAGTGATCGTCTGGCGCAGCGTGCGGCCGATCGGCTCGAGATCGAGATAGCGCAGGCTTGTCAGCGGCTCGAGCCCTTCGGCGAACACCGGGCCGGTGCTGCCGGCGAGATCGATCGCCAGCGCCGGGATCGACGATGGCGGCAGCGGCTGCGATGCGAGCCCCACCTGTCCCGACCATTTTTCGATCCAGCGCGCGAGAAAATCCATTTGCCGCCCGGACAGCGCAAACGGGTTGGCCATCTGCGCGAGCAGCGCATGACAGTAAGCGGCGGCACAACTGGAATCCGCTTCCTCAAGATTGAACGTATCGGTCACTACGCTGCGCGCAAAGCCGCTTTGTTCCGCGAACACGTACAACTGATGCAGTTTTTTCCACAGCTCGGCGGGGACCTGGCGGTAAATGCGGTAGTGCTCGAACATCGCGTAAGACGTATAACGCAGGCAGCGCAGCACGATCAGCGCGCCGTGGTTCCTGAGCCCCGGATCGCCCCGCACGTGCGCATCGCGGCACACGAGGTAGCCATCGATGAGTTCCTGCCACAGGCCGAGCGCGCGCAGCCACAACGCGGCCTCGGTGGTTTCGAGCGGCAGCGCTCTGGCGGTGTATTTGCGCGCGAGTTCGTTCTGTACGTAAACGACCGGCTCGCGCAGCGCTTCCAGCGCGCGCAACAGCTCGAGCGGAGCGATGCCCGCCTGCCTGACCAGCGCGATTTGCTGCGTCAGCGCCTGTTGCGCCGATTGCACGTTGGTGAGCGGCAGCGATTCAATCCAGCGCTTGCAGCCTGCGCTGTCGGTGAATTGCAATTGAGCGGTATTCAGCGGCATCGGTTGCATAACCATCTCGGCCCCGCTTCCAGGAAGAATGAATCCGGTTGTTACCGGCAAGCCCGCGCCACTGCGCGAGCATCTGCCGTCAGGTGGATACATCAAATTATCGCGAGCTTAAAGCCCCGGTTCACTCACGGCAAGCCCGTCTGACGAGAGGAAGATTAGCCGATACCGGCGGCGCATGTATGTGATGGAGTTCACGTCGTTACACAATCTTACAAAAAAACGGAATTTTTTCACGCTCAGCGGCTTGCAGCGCGATTTCAGAGTGACTTCGAGAGTTCCGACGCGAGCAATTTGCCCAGCTGCGAAGACGATATCACGGTGCCGCGGCGATATTCAGCGCGCCGCCGCCTGCCCCAGATCGGGTTCGGGAAATGCGCGTCGCCCGCGAAACGCGGGATCACATGCCAGTGCAGGTGCGGCGTCGTATTGCCCAGGCTGGCGAGGTTGATTTTGTGCGGCTCGAGCACGGTTCGCAGCGCCCGCTCGACGGCGAACACCACGCGCATGCAGTGCCGCCGCTCGGCATTCACAAGGTCGGTCATTTCCCTGACGTGGGCGTTCCAGATCACGCGGCAGAAACCGGCGTAATCGGGATCCTTGATGAGCACCACGCGGCACCGGTCGTCGCGCCACAGTAGCTCGCCGCCGGTTTGCGAGCACAGCTCGCAAGCGGGAGAGGCGGGAGGCGAGAGGCGGGAGGCGGAAATGGTTTCCGCTTTTCTCTTGTGCTTCGCCCGTCGCCCATCACCCATTACTCATTACCCTTCACGCACTTCAGAGCAACACGCGCTCGATGCCGCCGCGGTTGGCTTTGGCGACGTAGTCGGCGAGCCAGTTCTTGCCCAGCCGGTGGTTGGCGATTTCGACGACGATGTAGTCGGCGTCGGTCCCGGCATCGTCGTTGTAGCGCGCAAGTCCCTGCAGGCACGACGGGCACGAGGTCAGGATTTTCACTTCTCCGCTGAAGCCGCCGGCGCGCAAAGCAGCGGCGCCTTTGCGCATTTCTTCCTCCTTGCGGAAGCGCACCTGGGTCGAGATGTCGGGTCGCGTGACGGCGAGCGTGCCCGCTTCGCCGCAGCAGCGCTCGTTGAGATCGACCCGTTGCCCCATCAGCTGATTGACGACTTTCAGCGGTTGATGGGTCTTCATCGGCGTGTGGCACGGGTCGTGGTACATGTAGCGCACGCCGGCCACGCCCTCGAGTTTTACGCCCTTCTCGAGCAGGTATTCGTGAATGTCGAGCAGCCGGCAGCCGGGGAAAATTTTCGCGAACTCGTATTTCTGCAACTGGTCCATGCAGGTGCCGCACGACACGATCACCGTCTTGATGTCGAGGTAGTTGAGCGTATTGGCGACGCGGTGGAACAACACGCGGTTGTCGGTGCTGATCTGCTGGCCTTTGGCTTCGTCACCGGCGGCGGTCTGCGGATAACCGCAGCACAGATAGCCGGGCGGCAGCACGCACTGCGCGCCGATGTCGTACAGCATCGCCTGGGTCGCGAGCCCGACCTGGCTGAACAGCCGCTCCGAGCCGCAGCCGGGAAAGTAGAACACCGCATCCGAATCCTCGTTGACCTTTGCCGGGTCGCGGATGATCGGCACGATGCGCGGGTCTTCGATGTCGAGCAGCGCGCGTGAAGCCTGCTTCGGCAAGCCGCCCGGCATCGGCTTGTTGATGAAATGAATCACCTGCGCCCTGAGCGCGGGCTTGCCGACGGTGGCGGGCGGCTGCCGCGTTTGCAGTCGCGCCAGGCCCAGCGCCTTCGCCGCGCGGTGCGCGAGGCGCTGCGCGCCGTAGCCCCAGGCTATCATGAGTTTGCGCGTGAGCTTGATCGTGTTCGGATCGGTTGCATTGAGAAACAGCATCGACGCCGCGGTGCCGGGGTTGAATTTGTGCTTGCCGTGGCGGCGCAGGAAGTTGCGCATCGCGACCGACACGTCGCCGAAATCGATGTCGACCGGGCACGGGTTCAGGCATTTGTGGCACACGGTGCAGTGGTCGGCGACGTCGCTGAATTCGTCGAAATGCTCGAGCGACACGCCGCGCCGCGTCTGCTCTTCGTAAAGGAACGCTTCGATCAGGAGCGACGCCGCGAGGATCTTGTTGCGCGGGCTGTAGAGCAGATTGGCGCGCGGCACATGGGTCGCGCATACCGGCTTGCATTTGCCGCAGCGCAGGCAGTCCTTGATCGAGTCCGAAATCTTGCCGATTTCAGATTGCTCGAGGATCAGGCTTTCGGCGCCGAGCAGGCTGAAGCTCGGCGTATAGGCGTTGGTGAGGTCGGCCGCAAGCGTGCCGTCACGCAGCAGCTTGCCTTGGTTGAAGCGGCCGTGCGGATCGACTTTCAGCTTGTAGGCGCGAAAGGTCTCGAGTTGGCCGCGGTCGAGAAATTCGAGCTTGGTGATGCCGATGCCGTGCTCGCCCGAGATCACGCCGTCGAGCGACTGCGCGAGCCGCATGATGCGCGCAACGGTGCGGCTCGCCTCCTGCAGCATTTCGTAATTGTCGGAATTGACCGGGATGTTGGTGTGCACGTTGCCGTCGCCGGCGTGCATGTGCAGGGCGACGAACACGCGGCCACGCAGCACCGCCCGGTGGATCGCATCGCATTGCTCGCGCACTTTATGGAAATGCAGGCCGCTGAAAATATCGGCGAGCGGAGCGCGCACTTCCTCTTTCCACGACACCCGCAGCGTGTGGTCCTGCAGCAGGTGCCACAGGCAACCTGAAGGATGAAGGATGAAGGATGAAGGATGAATCGCAATCTCCGCCTTGCGCGCGCCGCCTTCATCCTTGAAGTCGGCAAGCTTCGTATCGAGGTTTTCGGCGAGCCATTGCCAGCGCGCGCGCGTCTCGGCAAGCAGCGCGCGCGCGCGCTCGACGCGGTCGCCGATCAGCTCGCTCGGCGTCACCGTTGTCTCGGGTTGGTGCAGCGGCAGATCGCCGCGCAGGAATTCATCGAGCGCGGCGAGCAGCTTCAGCTTGTTGCCGATCGACAGCTCGATGTTGAAACGCTCGATGCCGTCCGAATAATCGCCGAGCCGGTCGAGCGGAATGACGACGTCTTCGTTGATCTTGAACGCGTTGGTGTGCTTGGCGATCGCTGCGGTGCGCGCGCGGTCTAGCCAGAATTTCTTGCGCGCTTCGCTGCTTACCGCGACGAAACCCTCGCCCGAGCGCGCGTTGGCGATGCGCACGACTTGCGATGCGGCGGCGGCAACGGCGTTCTCGTCGTCGCCGACGATGTCGCCGATGAGCACCATTTTCGGCCGCCCGGCGCCGCCTTTTCGACGGGCTGCCTTGGTCGCGTAGCCGACCGCCTTGATGTAGCGCTCGTCGAGATGCTCGAGGCCGGCGAGCCTGGCGTCCGGATGCGCGTCGATATAGTTCTTGATCTCGACGATGGCCGGCACCGCTTCGCGCACCTGGCCGAAGAACTCGAGGCACACGGTGCGGATATGCGGCGGCATCCGGTGCAGGATGAACGTCGCTTCGGTGATGATGCCGTCGCAGCCTTCTTTCTGCACGCCGGGCAGCCCTGACAGGAATTTGTCGGTGACGTCCTTGCCGAGCCCGAGCTTGCGGAATTTGCCGCCTTCGATTTCGAGTATTTCCCCGGCGAGTTTGGTCTTGCCGTCGAGCGAGTAGCGCGTGATGCGAAACCGCGCGAGCGGCGCATCGTGGATTTTGCCGAGGTTGTGATCGAGGCGTTCGACGTCCATCCATTCCGCGTCCGGCGTCACCATGCGCCAGCTCGCGAGATTGTCGAGCGCGGTGCCCCACAGCACGGCTTTCTTGCCGCCGGCGTTCATTGCGACGTTGCCGCCGATGCACGACGCATCGGCCGAGGTCGGGTCGCATGCGAACACCAGTCCTGCCGCTTCCGCCGCATCCATCGCGCGCCGCGTCACGACGCCCGCGCCGCAGCGCACGACCGCCACCGGCTTATCGACGCCGGGCAGCTGCCGCTGCTCGATCGGGCCCAGCATGTCGAGCTTCTCGGTGTTGATCACCGCCGAGCGCCTGGTGAGCGGGATCGCGCCGCCGGTGTAGCCGGTGCCGCCGCCGCGCGGGATGATGGTGAGATCGAGCTCGATGCACGCGGCGACGATGGCCGCGATCTCGTCCTGCGTGTCGGGATTGATCACGACGAACGGATATTCGACGCGCCAGTCGGTGGCGTCGGTCACGTGCGACACGCGCGCGAGCCCGTCGAACTGGATGTTGTCGCGGCGCGTGACGCGCGCTAGGCGGGTCACCGCTCTGCGCCGCAACACAGCCGTTGCCTCGAACTCGGCGTCGAACGCCGCGACCGCCTGGTGCGCCGCCTCGAGCAGGCTGCTCACCTTGTCGTCGCGGTTCTGGCGGCGCGCCGCAATTTCGGCGAGCCGGTGCCGCATCGATTCGATCAGCGCCGCGCGGCGCTTGCGGTTGGCGAGGAGATCGTCCTGCAGATACGGGTTGCGCGACACCACCCAGACGTCGCCGAGCACTTCATACAGCATGCGCGCCGAGCGGCCGGTGCGGCGCTGGCTCCTGAGCTCGTTGAGCAGGTCCCACAATGCCGGCCCGAGCAGGCGGATCACGATCTCGCGGTCGGAGAACGACGTATAGTTATAGGGGATTTCCCGCAGGCGGGCGGTCATGGCGCGAAACGGAGGACGAAGCGGACCATTTTACTGAATCCCAACAAACAAACGGTGAATAGTGAATAGTGAATGGTGAATAGTGAATGGTCAAAATCGAACCGCAAAATCCGGGCGATTTGTGACGGCTTTCAGGCGCATGATTTACCGCTTCGACCGCGGGGTTTTTCCATTTGCCATTCCCCATTTCCCATTCCCGCGTCTATGCCGCGACAGCGGCTATGACGAGATACCGCGCAAATTTGCCGATGGCCATGCACAGCGCCGACAACCACGGATTGACGCGCAGCCAGCCGGCGGCGACGCACAGCGGATCGCCGATGAACGGCGCCCATGCAACGAGCAGCACGGGGCTTCCGTACCGCCGCACCCACTCGAGACCCTTGAGTTCCCGGTGCTGCGGAATGATGCGGCCGATCAGGTACGACGACATGCCGCCGAGCGTATTGCCGAGCGTTGCCACCGCGAGCGCCGGCCAGTATTGGTGCGGATCGAGCTTCAGCACGCCGAACAGCACCGCTTCCGAGCCGCCCGGCAGCAGTGTCGCCGCGAGGAAGCTGCTGACGAACAGCGCACTGAGGCTCAATGATCCGTCCATGCCGGTCATTGTTACACGGCAACGATCAGCGCTTCGAGTTTGCGCGTTCAGCGCCTATCGCGGATAATTCACGGCGTGCCGGCGCGTGAGCGCCGCGCAGCCGTTTCCCGAGCTATCCACAATTCCGGTTCGTCCTGCGCAGGTCATAACTGCCCGCTCGGTGGCGCTGACGGTGAACCCCGGATTCAGAAAGGCACTACGTGAAGTATGCAATCGATTTTCCCGCAACGCCGACGCTGCCGGTCGCCGAGAGCGCCCAGGTATTCCCGGTCGGCCGCATCTACTGCGTCGGCCGCAACTATGCCGAGCACGCGCGCGAGATGGGGCACGACCCCGAGCGCGAGCCGCCGTTTTTCTTCATGAAGCCCGCTGACGCCATCGTGCCGAACGGCGCCACGATTCCGTTTCCGCAGGCGACGAAAGACCTGCATCATGAAATCGAAATGGTCGTCGCGCTCGGCAAGGGCGGCGCGAACATTCCGGTCGACAAAGCGCTCGACCATGTGTGGGGCTACGGCGTCGGGCTCGACATGACGCGGCGCGATATCCAGGGCGAGGCGAAAAAGATGGGCCGCCCGTGGGAGATGGGCAAGGCGTTCGACAATTCCGCGCCATGCACGGCGCTGAAACCGGTTTCGATGGTCGGGCATCCCGCCAAGGGCGCGATCTGGCTCAAGGTCAACGGCGCGGTGAAGCAGAAGGGCGATCTGGCGGAGATGATCTGGAACGTGCCGGAAACCATCGCTTACCTGTCGGGGCTCGTCACGCTGCAGCCGGGCGATCTGATTTATTCCGGCACGCCGGCCGGCGTGGGCCCGGTGAAGCGAGGCGACAAGCTCGAAGGCCACGTCGACGGCGTCGGCGATTTGACGGTCACTTACGCAAATTAAGAAGCAAGGCAAAACGGAACCGCCGATAGACGCCGATAAACGCGGATAAGATCAAAAGAATTTGTAACGAAAACGAAGCGGAATTCCGAATCTACCATTCCCTTTTTACTATTCACCATTTACGCTGTTGATCGGCGTTGATCGGCGTTGATCGGCGTTCATCGGCGGTTCCATTGTTTTTGAAAGAGCTTGTATAAATGGGAGATCATGATGCAGCAGCGCAAACTTGGAAAGAACGGCCCCCTCGTCTCGGCGCAGGGCCTCGGCTGCATGGGCATGTCGATCGCCTATGGCGAGCCGAACGATGAGGAGTCGGTCGCGACCATTCATCGCGCAATCGACCTCGGCGTGAATCTGATCGTTACCTCGGATGCATACGGCAACGGCGTCAACGAGGAGCTCGTCGCGCGCGCGATCAAGGGCAGGCGCGACAAGGTTCTGCTCGCGACCAAGTTCGGCAACCTCGCGCTCGCCGGAGGCAATACGACGGGTCTGAGCGGGGGGCACCCCGATTACGTGCCGCAGGCGTGCGACAAATCATTGAAGCGCCTCGGCGTCGACGCGATCGACATCTACGGTCTGCACCGCGTCGATCCGGCGGTGCCGATCGAGGACACGGTCGGCGCGATGAAAAAACTCGTCGACCAAGGCAAGGTGCGGTATCTCCAACTGTCCGAGGCGGGCCCGGAAACGATACGCCGCGCGCACAAGGTGCATCCGATCGTCGCGGTCGAGACCGAGTATTCGCTGTGGAGCCGCGACGTCGAAAAAGACGTGCTGCCGGCGTGCCGTGAGCTGGGCATCGGTTTCATGGCGTACGCGCCGCTGGGGCGCGGTTTCCTGACGGCGACGGTCAAGACGCTCGACGCGTTGCTGCCCAAAGACCGCCGGCGCGATCATCCGCGTTTTCACGCCGACAATATCAGGCGTAACGCCGAGCTGCTCGCGCCGATCGAGAAAATTGCCGCGGCCAAGAAATGCACGCCCGCGCAGGTCGCGCTCGCGTGGGTACACGCGCAGGGCGCCGACATCGTGCCGATCCCGGGCACCAAGCGCCATCAATATCTGGAACAAAATGTAGCCGCGCTTGAAATCAACCTTACCGCAGAAGAAATCGCGGCGCTCCGCAAAGCGTTCCCGCCGGGCGTGACCGCCGGGATGCGGTATCCCGAGAAGCAGATGAAGGCGTTGGGCATATGAGCGAGCTGCGCCTCCGCTAAAGCTTGCGGCATCCGATCTTGGCTACGCTCGCGCACTCGATCACGGAGGCCATCGCGTTTCACCAGGCGGGTGATTTGGCGCAGGCGGAGCGCTGTTACCGGCTGGTGCTGGCGGGCGATCCCGGGCACGTTGACGCGCTGCATTACCTGGGAGTGCTGGAGGCGCAGCGTGGGCGTGGCGCTGAGGCGCTCGCGCTGATCGAGCGGGCGCTTGCGCGCGATCCGCGCGCGGCGGCGATTCATTTCAATCGCGGCAACATTTTGCAGGGGTTGAACCGGCCCGCCGAAGCGCTGGCGAGCTACGACCAGGTGCTCGTGTTGATGCCGCAGAACGCCGCGGCGCATTACAACCGCGGGGTTATCTTACAAAAGCTCGGGCGGCACGAGGCGGCGCTCGCGAGCTACGACCGCGCGCTGGCAATCGAGCCTGCCGATGCGGAGGTGCTGACAAATCGCGGCATTGCACTCTACGAGTTGCGTCGCTACGAAGAGGCTTTGGCAAGTTACGACCGGGCGCTGGCAATAAAACCGGACATCGCCGAGGCACTGAACAACCGCGGCAATCTCCTGCGGGAGTTGAAACGTCCCGCAGAGTCGCTGGCGAGCTGCAATAAAGCGCTGGCAATCAAACCGGATTTTGCGGAGGCGCACAATAATCTGGGGAATGCGCTTCACGATCTGGGCAGGCTGAACGAGGCGGCCGCCAGCTTCTTCAGGGCGCTCGCGCTTAAGCCGGATTTTGCGGAGGCGCACAATAATCTGGGGCTGCTGTTTCAGGATGAAGGCAAGCTGGAAGACGCTGTCGCTTGCTACCGCAAGGCACTCTCGTTCAACCCGGATTATGTCGAGGCGTACTACAACCTCGGGAATGCGCTGAAGGATCAAGGCAAGCTGGAAGACGCTGTAGCTTCCTACCACAAGGCGCTTTCGTTCAAACCGGACCATGTGGGAGCGCACAGCAACCTCGGGAATGCGCTGAAGGATCAAGGCAAGCTGGAGAAAGCGGTCGCTTCCTACTACAAGGCACTCTCGTTCAAGCCGGACAATGCCGGGGCCTACAGCAATCTGCTGTTTCTATACGGTTACCATGCATTGCTCGATCCCAAGGTGTATCTTTCCCTGGCCCGTGGCTGGGAGTTGGCCTGCGTGCCCGAGCGGGACCGGGAAGCGGCACGCCGGAGAGTTTTCCAGCGCTCGCCGCTCGCTGGGCGCCGGCTCAAAGTGGGCTATGTATCGGGAGATTTTCGGCAACACGCAACGAGCTATTTCATTGAGATGCTCTTCACGCACCACGACCGACTGCGGATCGAGCTGTTCGCATATTCGGCCCAAAGTTATCGCGATTCCGTTACCTCGCGGTTGCAGACCCTGGCGGACCACTGGCTACCTCTGGAGGGTATGTCCGACGCCGAAATTCGGGAACGCATTGAGGCGGACGGCATTGATGTCCTCATCGATCTTTCCGGTCACACGGGGCATAACCGCCTGGGGGTATTTGCCCGTCGCGCCGCGCCGGTGCAGGCCCACTATCTGGGCTATTTCGCCAGCACGGGGTTGACGGAGATGGATTATTGGATCGGCGATGACATCCTCACGCCTGCGGAAACCGACGACCATTTCAGCGAACAGGTATGGCATCTGCCCCGGGTATGGGTGAGCTACGAGGGAAAGGCGGACGCCCCGCTCCCCGACTGGCGGCCCGCTCCGGACGGTGCCGTGTGGGTGGGAAGCTTCAATCATTTGAACAAACTGACACCGGCGACTTTGGCCATTTGGGCCAAAGTGCTCCACGCGCTGCCGCAAGGACATTTGTTGCTGAAGACCAAACAGCTGGGCGACGCCGGCAACCGTCAGCGTATTCATGATGCCCTGGTTGACCACGGCATTCCGGCGAGCCGCGTCGAACTCCAGAGCAGCAGCGTCACGCCCGATTGGCCCGCCCATATGGCTTATTACAACAGGCTTGATATTGCGCTCGATCCGGTCGGTGCCATGGGTGGCGGCACTACCACTTGCGATGCGCTGTGGATGGCAGTACCGATTGTGACTCTATGCGGAGACCGCATGGCATCGCGCATGACAGCATCCATGCTTGATGCCGCCGGTCATCCGGAATGGATTGCGGCATCCGATGCCGAATATATCGACAAGGTGGTTGCGCTTGCCCGCGACGTGGAACTGCGCAAGAATCTGCGCGCCACTCAACGCAGCCAGATGGCCCAAAGTCCATTGTGCGATGTGCGTGATCTCGCCAGACACCTGGAAAACACCTGCTTCGCCATGTTCGAACGGTGGCTCAATCGGGAAGAACAACGGACCAGCACGGTCACGTAAAATGATGGGTCGCGCGCCGTAAGCCGGGGGCTGATCGGCGATGCCAAGGCGCCCGAGATACTTTCAGCGATAACCGCGGCGATTGCGGCCGATCCTGGTGCGGTGATGGTTTTTCTCGATGACTGGCCTAATGTATGGCCGAAAAAGGACGCCAGATGGCTCATATAGACCGCGTACGGGACGCCAGCATTCCCGCTGCATTTTCTGCACCTCAACCGGTAATGTCTCGGCAGTCAGCGAACGATATCGTGGCCGCAGCGCTTGCCAAGTGGCAGGCACCGACGAAGGAAGCATCACGGAAGATTGCGGCTACATTGCAAAAGGAATTTCCCGACCAGGCCCGCCCCGATGATTTCTGGCATTCGGAATCGTCGGGAGCCTTCAGGGACTTTTTCGTATGGGGCCACGATCATGATTTCGGCCATGGCTACACGCGCGCCGGCGCCATGGGCGCGCGGCACATCGAGATTACCGCCGAGGCCTTGCATTTGGGGATGCTGCCTGCGAATCTGAAAGGCAGGCATGTTCTGGATGTGGGATGCTGGTCCGGCGGCGACCTGCTTATACTGGCGGGCCTCGGCGGCTACGTCACCGCAATTGAAGAGCACCCGGTCGCAGCCGGAGCAGCGCGACGCCTGCTTGAACTGTTGGGACTGGACGCGCCGGTGGTGCAAACAAGTATGTACGCCGATCGCCAGGAGTGGGCGGGCAAATTTGATTACGCTTATTGCTCCGGGGTTGTTTATCACGTCACGGATCCGCTGCTGCTGCTGCGAATTTTGTTTGCTTATCTCAAGCCCGGAGGGGATGTTCTTATCGAAACCAAGGCGGCAACGGGCGAGGGAAGTATCTGCAGCTATTCCGGAACGCTGGAAAAAGGATGGAACTGGTACGCGCCCAACGAAACCGCGCTCGGCCGCTGGCTCGCGGATGCCGGGTTTGATGCGCAAACCGTAAGTGTCTTCCGCCGGGCCAACGGACGGTTGCTCGCTGGCGGCCGCAAGACCGCGGCGCGCGCGCTGCGCGAAACCGCCGGATTTTCCCGTCCCGGCAGCTGGCTGGAAGGAGTGGTCTAAGTTGAAATTGCATCTGGGCTGCGGCCCGCGCCATATACCCGGGTTCGTACACGTGGATCTGCTGCCCGCACCGCACGTCGACATCGTCGGCCCGGTCGAGCGGCTGCCGATGGACGATGCCAGCGTTTCCCTGATCTATGCCAGCCATATTCTGGAGCATTTCGGCCGCTACGAATACAAGGCCGTGCTGAAGGAATGGTTCAGGGTGCTGAAGCCGGGCGGGATTCTGCGTCTATCAGTTCCGAACTTTGCCGCATGCGCGGCGATCTATTACGAGAGCGGATTGGAGGATGGTCTCAGTGGCCTCGTTGGCCTGATCGTCGGCGGACAGCGCGACGGCAACGACTTCCACAAGATGATTTTCGACGAGGACTTTCTGCGGCGCGACTTGCTTGATCTGGGCTTCCGGGAAGTACGCCGTTGGGATTGGCGGATGACGGAGCACGCCGGCTTTGACGACTATTCGCAGGCCTACATACCGCATCTGCGCAAGGAAGACGGACGGCTGATGAGCCTCAACCTTGAGGCGGTCAAATAATGAGACCGGATCTGCTATCCGCATGTCCGCGCATATCCTCCCAGGCCATCGCCTGGGCGAACTGAAGCGCAACGTTTACACGATGCTGGCGCTCACGCTCAGGGCGGTAATATCCCCTCCTGGCGGAGTGGCCCAGGTGAAATTATGGCGACCCCCTCAGAGATGCTGAAGAGTGCCCAGGCACTCCATCAAGCGGGCAACCTGGTTGCGGCCGAGCGCACCTATCGATCGATTCTGAGCGCGCGGCCCGATCAGTTCGATGCGCTTCACTACCTGGGCGTGCTGGAAGCGCAGCGGGGACGCCACGAGGAAGCGCTGCGTCTGATCGGCCTGGCGCTGACGGTCAAGCCGCAATCGATCGAAGCGCACATGAGCCTCGTCAACGTGCTGAAGGCGCTCGGCCGCCATAATGAAGCCTTGGCGTTTTGCGACAAGGTGCTGAACGCCAACCCGAAATCGGCTCCGGCGCACTACAACCGCGGCAACGTGCTCCTCGATCTCAACCGCTACGAGGAAGCGCTGGCGAGCTACGGCAAGGTCCTTGCGATCATGCCGGGGAACGCGATGGCGCTGTATAACCACGGCAATGTCCTGCAGCAGCTCGGACGGCACGCGGAGGCGGTGGCAAGCTACGATCGGCTGCTGGCGATCGCGCCCGGCAACGCGGCTGCGCTCTATAACCGCGGCGTCGCAATGATGGGCCTCAAACGCTACGAGGAAGCGCTTGCGAGTTACGACCGGGCGCTGGCAATCGCGCCCGATGATGTCGAGGTGCTGACCAACCGCGGCATCACGCTCTACGAACTGAAGCGTTACGAGGAAGCGCTGGCGAGCTACGACCGGGCGCTGGCGATCAAGCCGGATTTGGCGGAGGCGCTGAACAACCGGGCCAATGTGCTGCTCGACCTGAAGCAGCCGCAGGAGGCGCTGGCGAGCTGCGAGCGGGCGCTGGCGATCAGACCGGACTATCTGGAAGCGCTCAACAATCGCGGTATCGCGTTGCAGGTGCTTAACCGGAATCAGGAGGCGCTGGCGAGCTACGATAGAGCCACATCGCTTGATCCGGAATCGATCGAAGCGCACTGGAACGGCAGTTTGTGCAGACTCCTGCTGGGGGACTACGCAAACGGCTGGCGGGAATATGAGTGGCGGTGGCGGGCAGAGGATTTCCTGGCGCTGTCGCCGAAGCGCGATTTTCGGCAGCCGCTATGGTTGGGCAGGGAGGATATAGCCGGCAAGACCATATTCGTGCACGCGGAGCAGGGATTCGGCGATACGATCCAGTTTTGCCGCTATGCCGAATGGCTTGCGCAGAAGGGCGCCCGCGTCATCCTTGAAGTCCAGCCCCCGCTCAAGTCCCTGCTGGCCGGCATTCGCGGCGCATCCCTGGTGCTGGCCCAAGGCGAGGCGCTGCCGGAGTTCGACTGTCATTGCCCGATGGCAAGCCTGCCGCTGGCGTTCGGAACCCGCCTGGAAAGCATTCCCTGCCGTGTTCCCTACTTGAGTCCGTCGCCGCAACATATCGACAAATGGCAGGCGAAGCTCGGACCGAAAGCGAGGCCGCGGATCGGGCTCGCCTGGTCGGGGCGCATCACGCACACCAAGCAACACGAGCGGTCGATCCCGCTGGACAAATTATTGCCGCTCGCGGACGCCGGCGTGAGTCTGGTCAGTCTGCAGAAGGACGTTCAACCGCAGGACCGGGAGGTCCTCGCGGCGCACGCGGAGATCACGCACTTCGGGAGCGAGCTCGCGGATTTCTCCGATACAGCCGCGCTGCTGTCGCTGATGGATGTCGTGATTTCGATCGACACATCTTCGGCGCACCTTGCGGGCGCGCTGGGCAGGCCGGTATGGATCCTGCTCCCGTATGTCGCCGACTGGCGCTGGTTGCTCGAGCGCGAAGACAGCCCCTGGTACCCGACCGCGCGGCTGTGTCGCCAGGCGGCGGCCGGCGATTGGGACAGTGTCGTGCCAGGAATCGCGCGTTTGCTTCGTGAGCACAAGACCGATCGACATGGTTGACGCCGGTCCGCAGCGTCCCGGCTTGAAGGCGCCGCCCGGCGCATGCGATTGCCACATGCACATCTTCGACGCGCGCTTTCCGCTCGCGGCAAAAGCGCGGCGCAAGGAACCCGACGCATTGGTCGCCGGCTACCGCGAGCTGCAGCACCGGCTCGGTTTGGAACGCGTTGTCGTCGTGCAGCCGACCGCGTATGGTACCGACAACCGCTGCACGCTTGAAGCCGTAGCAGAGTTGGGCAGCGGCGCGCGCGGCGTCGCGGTGATCGACGACACGATCGCGGATGCGGAGATCAAGCGCTTGACCGACGCCGGCATGCGCGGCGTGCGTTTCCGGATGACGGGCAACCCCGAACTGCCGTGGGAGTCGCTGCCGCGGATGGCGGCGCGCGTCGCAGCGTTTGGCTGGCACATCCAGTTCCAGATGGACGGCCGCGAGCTGCACACGCGCGAAGCGCTGCTGAAAAATCTGCCGTGCCTGCTGGTGGTCGAGCATATCGGCAAGTTTCTCGAGCCGGTGGGCGTCGAGCACCCGGGATTCAAGGCGTTGCTGCGGCTCGTCGACGGCGGGCGCTGCTGGGTCAAGCTCTCGGGCGCTTACATGACTTCAAAGTCAGGGCCGCCGCTGTATGCAGACGTCGGCGTGCTGGCGAAGGCGTTAGTCAGGCATGCGCCCGAGCGCATGGTGTGGGCGAGCAACTGGCCGCATCCGCTCGCGCCCGGGCAAACCAGGCCCGACGATGCGCAACTGCTCGATTTGCTGCTCGAATGGGCGCCCGATGAATCCGTTCGCCGGCACATTCTGGTCGACAACCCAGCGCAGCTTTACGGTTTCCAGCCCTGACTCGGGCATTCCCGGGTCAGATTGCCGGAACAGCGACCGGTGGTTTCAGTGCCAGGCGTCTGGCGCGGCCGGCAAACCGGCGTGCATCAAAGGTAACCAGATCCTCGCAGTCGTGGCTGGCGGCGAGGTGCAGCGCATCGGCGAAATCCATACCACGCTCGTAGCTGCGTAGCGCGTCCATGACCTGTTGCTCGTCTTCGATGATGACATTGGGAAGGTTGAGCAACGTGTTCAGGCAACGCGCGATGTCGGCCGGCAGGTGCCGGTACACGTGTCTCATTACCCACTCGAATTCGAGCACCACGGTCTTCGGACAGAATACCGCGCGTCCCGCCATGACCCGGAGCGCGGCTGGCGATTGCCGGCTGTCGTCCTGGCGAAAGTAGCGCGTAAGGATGTTGGTATCAACGGCGCGCATATTCTCGCCTCAACGCTGTTCCGAGTCTGGTGTCCCAGTTCTCCAGCGCCGCCTTCCCGCCTTTGCCTTTGACTAGACCGTAGCCTTCTCCCAGCTTCGCAGTCTTGTTGCGCACCACGAACATTACCGCCTTGTCGCCTTTGAGCTCGAATCCGATGCGCGCGCCGTTACTTGCCTGTAGCGCCTCGCGCACACGCTTCGGAACCACGACCTGCCCCTTACTTGACATTGTTGAAGTTACAGTCACTGGGATATCCTTAGGTAAGACACGGTAAGAATTGTATCACCATTGGCTTGCCTGGCCAATGCGTTCGGCTCTCTGCGGTTTCCGCTTTACAGGCTCGCGATGTGCTTCTGATACTGGGGCCGTGTGCACAGGCGCTCGTACCACGCTTTCAGGTTGGGCAGATTCGGCCGCTCGATCGGAAACTTGAACCAGCGGTGGATCGCGTTGCCGAGCGAAATATCGCCGACGGTAAGTTCGACGTCTGCGAGGAACGCAATTGTTGCAAGTTGCCCACATGGCATTTTCCATTCTTTTCTGGCGCACCGTACCGGTTCTGAAATTGCATCAAGCACCGGAGACCCGACGCAGGAAGGCTCCCGGCCAATAGGTTACCCGCTGCTGAATCGTTCCTTCGTTAAAAGGAAACGCCGGCTCTTCAAGGCGAAAATCCGGATTTTCCCTGACGAACTCGACCGCCGCCTCTTTGGGGTTGTTCCAGCTCCAATCCGCGTTGCTTCTCGGGGCCCCGGCCAGATCGCCCATTATCCCGTCGGTGGCTATGATGTATGAATCCCGGGATATCAAATCCGCGTATGCCCTGAGCTCGTTCAGCACATGATTCTTGGTGTGATTCGAGTCAAGCACGACGATGATCTTCTCGCCGGGCTTGACCAGCGCCTTGACTCGCGAGATGACCGATTTCTCGATCGAGCTGCCCTCGATCAGGGTGATGAGCGGGAACAGTTCATGCGCTTCGATGGCTTTCCGATTATGCGGGCGGATCTCGATATCGATGCCGATGACCCTGCCTTTTCCCATCGCCTTGAACAAGCCCGCATAAAATACCAGGCTTCCTCCATGCGCAACCCCGGTTTCGATGATCACGTCGGGTTTGATGCGGTAGATGACTTCCTGGATGCGGATCAAGTCCTCGGGCAGTTGAATGACGGGCCGGCCCAGCCAGGTAAAACCGTATACATACTTGGTGTCCCAGCCGCAGCGCAGCCAGGCCTGCGAGATGATGCTGAAGGCTTCCGGGGTGGCCAGCGCGTAACTTCGGCTTCCTGACGCGTCTTCCACCGTCACCGTCGCCCGCTCGAGGTCGATCTTGATCATGCGGGCAACACGCCTTTGAACCGCTCGACCAGCATGGGCAACGCATCGACCAGGCTGCGCGCCGTAAACCCGTATTCTTTTTGCACGCGGCGGATATCGATCGCCGGAAATATCGCCCGGCGCGCCGTTGCCGCGACTTCAAACCTGCATCCGGTCGCATGCCGGAGCAACTCGACTATCTCCGCATTAGCCACGTTGACCCCCGCCGCAAGATTGTATATCCGCTCGCGGCCCCGTGACGCGATTTGCGGCAGCAATTGCACGACATCGTCGACCGAAATGTAATCCTTGGCCGAATCGAGAGTGGTTTCCAGCGCCACAGTGCGCTTGTTCAGCGCGTCGCGAATCAACGTGCTCAGGAAATTCTTCGACGACGGGTCAAACCCGTAGACGTTGGACAGGCGCACCACACGCACTTGCCCGCGGCGCGCGGCAAAGCAAACCGCTTCGCCGGTCAGTTTCGACAGGTTGTAAAGTTGATCGGGATCGAGCGGCGAGACCGCGAGCTGCACGTCCTCCCCGGTGCCGGTTGCACCGGCGTAGACGCGCGTCGAGGACAGATACAGCAGCGAATCAAACCTGGCGCCGCGCAGAATTTCGACCAGATAGGCGATATGAGCTTCGACGGCGTCGAACGGGTGTTCCCTGAAGTCCGCGGTAAGCCCGGCGCAATAGATTACGTGCCCGAGTTCACGCTTGAGGATTTCGGGATCCCCGCGCCGGGGCGCAAAGCACTCCGCGCCCTGCGACTGCAGGTGAGCGAGCAAGTGCGAGCCGATGAAACCGGAGGCCCCGATAACCGTAAACGTCATTCGCGATAGCCAATGCAGCGCAGCGGATTGCCGACGTTGATCGAATACGGCTCGAGCTCGCGATCGACCACGGAAAGCGCCCCCACTACGCAGCCGCGCCTCAGAACCGCGCCGTCGAGAATCACGCTATTGGCGCCGACCCAGACGTCGTCTTCGATCACGATCCCGCCGCGGCTCGCCTGAAAGCGCTGCTCCACGATCGTGCGCGAGCGCGACCTGAACTCGTGATTTACCGGCGCCAGCGTGCAGTTCGCGGCAATCAGGACGCCGTCCCCGATCACGATGCCGTTCCCTGAATAGATCACCACCCCGGAATTGATGTAGGTGTTCTTTCCAATCCGCACCTCGCCGCTGCCGCCGGCAGGCTTGATTTTGACGAACGCATCGACCTGCGTGCCGTCTCCGATCGAGATTCGGGTTCCCCGCGTGGAGTCCTCGATCTCGGCGAGGGGCGAAACCCGTGCTGTAGCGGAAATT
>Ga0209415_10002423_pt1 | contig 34869 bp, 29 predicted proteins | sample PeaSoiSIISIP2007_FD_187696 | JGI IMG/M metagenome (GOLD analysis project Ga0209415, IMG submission 187696) | Peat soil microbial communities from Weissenstadt, Germany - SII-SIP-2007 (SPAdes) (version 2) | ecosystem: Environmental > Terrestrial > Soil > Wetlands > Peat | place: Germany... | reverse complement strand
CAGAGGCGACCGGACATCCGCAGCCCCCTTCAGGCTGCCTTCAGCAGGCTACGCATCGCCTCCGATTGATTGGCTCTCAACCACCGGCGCTTCCCGATCAACTACATCTCGATCACTCCCTTGATGTATCCCGGGGTCTTTCCAACCATGGCTTCAAGCCCTTCCTGAACCCGGCTAAGCGGAAACCGGTGAGTAACGAGCCGGGCCATCGGGAAAATGCCTTTCTCCAGGCCCAGCATTCCGCGGCGAAGGTCATCCATGGGATCGAGGGAGTAGGAGGGGTGCGCCGAGATGATCTCAGCGCCGACGGTCGTCCAGGTCCTCAGGGTGAATGTGCCCGGTTGGCCATGCCAGCCGGCAAGGACGTAGCGGGGGCGTCCGCCGCGGCGCAAGGTGCGCGCAGCAAGCTCGGCGGGTGACGGAAGCCCCACTACTTCCACGGCGATGTCGATGCCGTGACCGCGCGTCAGGTCCTTGACATGATCCAGGAAGGCGGGATCATCGCTTCGAAGCGTGTGGGTGGCGCCGAGCTCCTTCGCAAGCTTCAGGCGCTCATCGTTGATGTCAGCGGCAATGAGGAGCCCCGCCGAGCTTCCGGCCAGGGCGGCGGCCACCAGGAGGCCCATGAAGCCGGCCCCCATGATCAAAACGAAGTCCCCGAACTCCGGGCTGGCTGCCCGGGCAATCGTGGAGATGCACTTCAGGGGTTCGCCAAGGGCCAGCTCGGAGGGGATTGCGGGCGGAACCGGCACGGCAAACCGGGGATCCGCGATGCAGTAGGTTGCAAAGGCGCTCAGGTGCGCGAACAGTCCGGTGACGCGGTCACCCGGCGTGAACCCTGTGACTTTCTTTCCGACGCGCTCGATGATCCCGACCGGTTCATGCCCCAGCCTCTGGGGGATGGTCCCAATGATGCCCTTGAAATAGCTGCCGTCGTACTGGCACAGACCGCAGTGAGTGACGCGCACGAGCATGTCGTTGTCGCCGCAGTCGATGTCCTCCTCCTTCAGGGCCATTGTCCGGGGGCCGACGAGCTCCGCGTAGCGCGACTTCATGGTTTGGTGCTCCTTTCCGAGGGTGATATTCTCACGCTGCCTTCCGATCACTACTATTCGGTTTCATGAAACAGTACGCGATTGGAATCGACGTTGGCGGGACGAAGATCAACGCGGGGATCGTGGATCGAGACGGCAAGGTCCTGCGTCGGTTCGTGACGAGAGCCCATTCCGAGAAAGACCCCGAGAGCGTGATAGAGACTATCCTGGCGGCCTACGCGAGCCTTCGCCGCGACAGCGGAGTTCCCGAGGAGGAGCTGGCAGGCACGTGCATCGGCTTTGCCGGCACGGTGAACGGGCATACCGGCACCGTCCTCGTGAGCTCGAACATGCCCGCCTGGGACCATTTTCCGCTGCGGGATCACCTCCAGCGCAGAATAGGCTCGCCGGTCTTCTTCGACAACGACACCAACCTGTGCGCGCTGGGAGAGCACCGTTTCGGGGCGGGGCGGGGCTCCAGCAACATGTGCTATGTCACGCTCAGCACGGGCTTCGGCCTCGGAATCATCCTGAACAACCAGCTGCACCTCGGAAGCACGGGGACCGCGGGTGAGATCGGTCACGCGGTGGTCGTGGTCGGCGGGGGCCAGTGCACATGCGGCAAGAAAGGCTGCCTGATGGCGTACACGAGCGCCGTCGGCATCTCGCGAATGGCATACGAAGCGATCGACGCAGGAAAGGAAACGCTCCTCCGCAGATGGCTGCCCGCGGACGGAAGCCGGTTTCGCGGGGAAGATGTGGCGGAAGCCGCGCGGCTGGGTGACGAGGTGGCGGCCTCCATCCTGCGCACCGCGGGCTCCTATTTCGGAATCGGCCTCTCCTGGATTGTCCAGATCATCAACCCCGAGCTGATTGTCGTGGGCGGCGGGCTCACGCGTATCGGCCCGATTCTCATGGACGCCGCTTCCGCGGCCCTGCGGGAGAACGTACAGCCGCAGGTGACCGACTCGGCGCGCCTGGTCGCCTGGCAGCTCGGGGACGACCTGGGAGTCATTGGGGCAGCGGCAAGGGTTTTTGCGGAGTCGTGACCAGCTGCGAGGCATGGCTACCGGGTGGACTCCCGCTCCACGAAATACACGGGAAGGATGGTCATCTTCTCCACCCGCTGGTGGTTGTAGAGCTTGATGATCTTGCTTGCAATGGTGCGGCCAATCACGTCCACGTCCGAATGAATGGTGCTGAGAGCAGGCGTGAGGAACGTGGCCGCCGGGATGTCATCAAAGCCGATGATCTGGACTTCCTCGGGGATGCGCACGCGCAAGTCGTGGAGAGCTTTCACGGCGCCGATTGCCAGGATGTCGGCCGCGCAGAACAGGCTGTCGTATCTGTCCTGAGCGAAGACCTCGCGGATTTTCTCCAGGGCCTCGCGGGCAGAAATGTTCACGGAGAAGATGCTGAAGTTCCGCCGGGCCACCCTGTACCTCTTCATCACCTCGAGAAACCCTTCCTCCCGCTCCCGCATGGGGACCACGGGGTGATTGGTGCGGAGCATGGCGATCCGCTTCGCCCCTTTCTTCATGAGGGTCTCCGCTGCGGAGTACGCCCCGAAAAAATTGTCGCATTTCACGAAGACCATGTTTTCATGGCCGGCATTCTCTTCTGTCCTGTCATACATCACCGTCGGGATGGAGCTGTGCAGGAGCTTGGGGTTGATGGTCGGCCCGGTCCCCACCACGACGAGCCCGCTCACCTGGTTGTCCAGGAGGGAATCGATGACGAGGTCTTCTATCCTCTCGTTCTCTTCCGTGTTGCAGAGAAAGAGCTGCAGACCGACAAGGGACAGCTCCCGTTCGATCACCTTGGCAAGCGTGGAGTAGAACTCGTTGGAAATGTCGGGAACCAGCAAGCCGATGAAGTTGGACTTCTTCTGACGGAGGCTCCGCGCGACGTTGTTCTGCCGATAGCCGAGCTTCCGCACCGCCTCCATGACGCTGTGCCGGGTTTTCTCGCTGACGTATCCTGAGTTGTTGATGACCCGGGACACCGTGGAGATGGAGACATTGGCGTGCTCTGCGACGTCCTTTATGTCCTTTGCCATAGCCTGCGCCTTTCCATTTTTCAATTTCCGGCCGGCCGCGTCAACCTTCGCCGAGGGGGCTTGCGAACTTCTGAAACGATTCCTCGGCGATGGCACGAAACTCCCGGAACCTCCCTGGCCAATCAGCCCCGGGCTTGAAGACACTCGATGTCCCGAGCACCAGGTGATTGGCGCCGGCCCGAAAGAAGCTCTCCAGCCTTTCTTCGCTCACGGAGCCGTCCACCGCGATTTCCGGAGAGACGCCGCTCGCATCGCAGAGCGCCCGGATCTTGCGGATCGTTTCCAGCCCCCGCGGGTCGTAGGGCTGCCCGGCGTAGGCAGGGCCCACGGTGTTCGCGACGACCATGCTGAGAGAGCCGAGAATGCTTTTCAGGGCCGCCGGGACGGGCGTTCCCGGAAGGATGCCCAGTCCCGCCCGGACGCCCCGGCGGGTGATCCGTGAGATCAGATCCACCAGGCTCTCCCGGGCCTCGAGCTGGACAATGATGGACTCAGCGCCGCCCTCGATGAACTCATCAAGATACAACGAGGGCCGAACACAATACAGGTGCACATCGAGTCGTGCCGTCGTGGCCGGCCGGAGATAGGGCAGAAGGCCGGGGTACAGGAGGAAGGTCCTGGCAAACCGGCCGTCGCAGACGTCAATGTGGTACGTGGACACCCCGGCTGCATCCAGGTCCGTGACGGTCTGGCCGAGGTGCAGCGGATCCATGCAGGTCATGGACGCGGAAAGGTTCAGGACCCGCTTCCCGGCCTGCCCGCTCATTCGCATGCCCCTGAAGAAGCCAGCTGGCTGAAGGTGCGGCTGGAATCCTCCAGGAATGTCGCCACGTCCGCCAGGGTCGGTCGAAGCGCCTTCTCCGACTCACCGTAAAAAGCGGCTGCCGCGTTGGCAAGCATCAAACGCTCGCCGGGCTCGTATCCGAGGAGGAAGCCCGCGATGTTCCCCCCGTTCCACGTGTCTCCCGATCCTGTTGCCCGGCGGGGAGTGATTGCAAAGGTCGGAATCACCGTGTCTCCCCGGCTCACATCGATGGCGAACTTCGTCGTGTGCACGTTCAGGAGCGGGCGGATTCGCTTCTGGAGAGACCTGGTCAGCGCGAGGTATTCGTCCACCGAGTAGGCCGCTGACGGTGCCCCGGAGAACTGGCACAGCTCGTTCTCGTTGAGGTTCAGATACCGCAGGCCGGGATTGTTGAAGACGCTCTCGAACAGGGCGCTGATTTCACCGGCCCGCGGCGCTGGATCCGAGGTGTCCAGGAAGACGGGCACTCCGCGGGGCGCCAGGCGGGAGCAGACTCCGCCGGCGAGGTCGGTTCCCTTCAGATTGAGCGCCCAGTCGAAGATGCCGACCATGTCCGCGGAATCGAGGAGCTCGAGGTCCCCGGGCGTCAGGTCGGAATACCCGAAGGAGGAAAACGATTCCTGGTCGTTGATCATGATATTGCGCTTCTCCGGGCCCACCTCGAGGCACGTGACAAGGGCCAGGTGGCCGTCGGATGCAACATGGTCGATGTTCACCCCGTTCCTTTGCAGGTAGTACGCAAGCATGTGCCTGCCGAGCTCGTCGGTGCGGCAGATGAACCACGTCGCCACGCCCAGGCGCGCAAGGGTCGTCGCGGCGTTTGCAGCGCACCCCCCCTGCTGGACGCTCTGGACCGAGTGAGGCAGGAGGCCGCCCCCCCGGGAGAGCACGTCCGCGGCTTCATGGACAAACCCCGGGAACGTGTCGACGTTCACGACCCTGTCCAGGGAGAAGTCGTTCATGGTCACAACCCGGAAGCCCGCCAGCCGCCTGTCCGCATCCGCTTCCCGGAGCCTCCGAGCCAGTGTTTTTCGAATCTTTTCCAAGTCTGCCATGCATCTGTGTCCAAGTCTCTGGAAACGTTTCTATTTAAGCATCGCATTGCCTGATCTGTCAATTTCCCAATGGCAGCCTTTTTGCTGAAATATCAGTCGAAAATGAATTTGACAGCGCGTTCCGGCCCGTGATAATATGCCTGCCGAGGTTGTTGCTTTGTGACAACGTTTCCACATTCTTCTCACAAGGAGGCGCGTATGAAGATTGCACGGATGGTTGCCATCTGCATGCTGGCCCTGGTCTTCGCCAGTGGTGCCGTGTGGGCCCAGCAGGGCTCGGTGAAGATCGCCATGGGCAAGACGGTCAACTGGGACCAGCTGGACAAGATGCTTGGCCCCGTGAAGGCCTCGAAGCGCTACACCATCGGCGCCATTGAAAAGACCCTGATCAACGAGCACTGGCAGGAGATGGCGAAAGGCTACCAGGACGAAGCGAAGGCCCTCGGGGTCAACGTCGAGATAGGGGCTGCCAGGACGGAAGCTTCCCTCACGGAGCAGCTGGATCTTGCAGAGACCATGCTCTCGAAGAACTACAGCGCTCTGTGCGTCTCCCCGCTCGCGGAGACGAACCTGGTTTCCGCCCTGCAGGAAGCCGCGTCGAAAAAGATACCGATCGTGAATGTGGATGATGCGCGGGTGACGTCCGTTCCCAATGTGTTCGTCGGCGCGAACCACAAGCAGATGGGGGTCCTCGCCGGTGAATACTTCGCGAAGGCATTCAAGGGCAAGGGGCCGGTGGAAGTTGCCCTGATTGAAGGGATGTCGGGCTCCAGCGCGAGCATCCAGCGTGTTGAGGGGTTCAAGGAAGCAGTCGGGAAATCCCCTGATCTGAAGCTCGTTGCCAGCCAGCCGGGGGACTGGGACCGCATGAAGTCCCTGAATGCCACGGAGAACATCCTGCAGGCGCACCCGAACCTGAAGGCAATCTATGCCTGCAACGACACCATGGCCCTCGGTGTGATGGAAGCCATCATCAACGCGGGAAAGAAGGGGCAGGTCATGGTGATCGGGACGGACGGAGTGCCTGATGCGGTGAAATCCATCAAGGACGGGGAAATGACAGGCTCCATAGCCGCATTCCCGTACGCCATGGGACAGATTGCCCTCCAGGTGGCCGTGCGGCTCCTCGAAGGCCAGGAGGTTCCTGAAATCGTCGTGTCTCCCATGGTGCTCGTGACCCGGGACAACGTCGGCAAGTACTTCAAGTAATCCTTTCGAGAGGATAGACTCGAAGAATGGGGCGGCGGGAAGGGAGGCCTTCCCGACCGCCCTTTTTCGGACATCGAACATGAGCTCTCCAGCTGTAGAAATGATCAACATCTCCAAGCGGTTCCCGGGAGTCGTCGCGCTCAGGAACGTCTCCTTCGAGGTGAACAAGGGGGAGGTCCACGCCCTGGTCGGGGAAAACGGCGCGGGAAAAAGCACCCTGATCAAGGTGCTCGGCGGGATCCACATGAAGGACTCCGGGCACATTCACCTGCGGGGCACGCCGGTGGAGATTTCTTCTCCGCGCCGCGCCATGGAGCTGGGGATCAGCGTCATCCACCAGGAGCTGATGCTGGTGCCGGAGATGAGCATCGCCCAGAACCTCTTCCTGGGCCGCAGCCCGCTGCGCTTCGGGGTCCTCAGCGTGAGGAAGATGATCGACGCCACGCGGGAGATCCTAGATCGGTTCGAGATCGACATCGACCCGCGGACTCCCATGCGGCGCCTCGGCATTGCCATCCAGCAGATGGTGGAGGTCGCGAAGGCTGTTTCACTCAACGCGGAAATCATCGTCATGGACGAACCGACAGCCACCCTCACGACGCAGGAGACCGAGCAGCTGTTCGCCCTGATCCAGCGCCTGAAGACGCAGGGAGTGGGGATCGTGTACATCTCGCACCGCCTGGAGGAGATCTTCCGCATCGCGGACCGAACGACCGTGCTGCGGGACGGGAGCACGGTCGGAACCCTTTCCTCGGCGGACATGAACCACAGCAGCATCGTCAAGCTCATGGTAGGACGGGATATCGACCAGTTCTTCGTCAAGACGAACGTTCCTTCCACGGAGGAAGCGCTTCGCGTCGAAGGCCTTTCCAACGAGCGGATCCATGACGTCAGCTTCCGCATCGCAAAGGGGGAAATCCTCGGCGTGGCGGGGCTGATCGGCTCGGGCCGCACGGAAACGGCGCGGGCCATCATCGGTGTGGATCGGCTGAAGGCAGGCTCCGTCTCGGTGCACGGCCGCAAGGTGAGGATTTCCAATCCACGGGATGCAATCCGCAACGGCATCGGCTACCTCTCCGAGGACCGCAAGAAGTACGGGATCATTCCGGACATGACCATAGGATCGAACATCTCCCTTGCGGTGCTGAAAAGGTTCTCCCGGGCCGGCGTCCTCAACCTCCGGGGCCGCAACGTGATGGCGGAGAGCTTCCGGCAGAAGCTCTCCATCAGGTCGACCTCGGTGAACATGCTCATCAAGAACCTGAGCGGCGGAAACCAGCAGAAAGTCCTCATGGCCCGCTGGCTCGCCACGGAGGTCCCCGTGCTCATCTTCGACGAGCCGACACGGGGCATCGATGTCGGGGCGAAGCACGAGGTCTACGCCTTGATGTCGGAGCTCGCGAAACAGGGGCTCGCCATCATGATGATTTCGTCAGAGCTCGGGGAGATCCTCGCCATGAGCGACCGCATCCTCGTGATGGACAACGGGACCGTCGCCGGCGAGCTTCCTCGGGAGGGCGCGACGCAGGAGGAGATCATGCGGCTCGCTACGGGAGGCAGGTAAGGTGGAGAAAGCATCACTCAACGGCGCCGCGCGTTCCTCGCTGAGGCTCCGATGGCGCAGGTTTTCCAGCTCGGGCTCCGTCGGCATCCTGGGCGGCCTCCTCCTCATGATCCTGATCTTCGGCCTTGCATCCCCGTTCTTCTTCACCGTGGAAAACCTGCTCAACATCGCAAAGCAGTCCTCCATCAACGCCGTGATCGCGTTCGGCATGACCCTTGTGATCATCTCGGGCGGCATCGACCTGTCGGTCGGCTCCGTGGTGGCCCTGGCCGCCGTGGTGATGGCGACGCTGATGAAGGTGAATGTTGCCGTTCCCCTGGCAATCGCGGCGGGTCTCGCCATTGGCGCCATCGCCGGGGGGCTCAACGGGATGTTCATTTCCCGCGTCCAGCTGGCGCCTTTCATCGTCACGCTTGGAAGCATGAGCTACCTTCGCGGCCTTGCCCTGGTATTCACGAAGGGAATGCCCGTCTACGGAGTTCCTGATCTGGTGCGCTGGTTCGGCAACGGCTCGGTCTGGATCATCCCCGCCCCCATGATCCTTGCCGCCGGCATGGCGCTCCTGTCTCTGTTTCTGCTGCGCAGGACCCGGTTCGGCGAGTTCACCATTGCCATGGGCGGGAACGAGGAGGCCGCCAGACTGTCCGGCGTGAACATCGTGCGCTACAAGACTCTCGTCTACGTCTTCTCCGGGCTCTGCTCGGTGGTCGGGGCTGTCATCCTCATGGCGCGCATCAACGCCGCGGAACCGATAGCGGGAACGGGCTTCGAGCTGGACGCGATTGCCGCGGCAGTGATGGGCGGAACGAGCCTCTCGGGAGGCGTCGGCTCCATCGTCGGGACAATCGTGGGCGCCCTCATCATTGCGGGACTGAGGAACGGCCTCAACCTCCTCAACGTGGATGCGAACTGGCAGCAGGTGGCCATAGGGGTCGTCATCATGATGGCGGTCATCATTGACCGGATTCGGAAGCGCTGATCCCATGGTGCCTGCACCGGGCGGCGAACGATTGCTGCACCTCGTTGCGGAGATCGAGGCCCTGCCCCCATCTCGCCGCATCGAGCGGCTGCGCCAGAGCATCGCCAGCGACACGAGGTCCGTCAGCATGGAGCAGGCGCTGCTGGTCACGGAAAGCTATGCGTGCTCGGGAGACAAGTCTCGCGTGCAACAGAGGGCTCTTGCCTTCAAACGGACGCTGGAGGGAATTCCCCTCCGGATCTACCCGGGCGAGCTGATCGTCGGAAACCGCACGTTCGCAAGCCGCGGCGGTGTCGTATCGCCTGAGGCAGGAATCACGTGGCTCGACCGGGAAGCGGATTCCCTGGAGACCCGTCCCCAGGATCCGTTCATCTTCCCTGACGCGGACAAACGTTTGTTCCGTGAACGGATCGTCCCGGCGTGGCGGGGAAAAACGCTCGAGGACCGCATACGGGCCGGTGTCGGCGACGAGCTCTCATCCATCTCCCGGATCGTGAAGATCAATCAAACCGACCACGCTCAGGGGCATATTCTGCCGGATGTCAGATCCTGGCTCTCCCTCGGCGTCGGCGGTCTGCGCAGGAAGGTCCGGAAAGCGGCGCAGGCACATGCAGAAGGCTCTCGAGCGGACCTGTATGAAGCGATGCTTCTCTGCCTGGATGGCACGGCCACATTCTTCCGTCGCTATGCGGATGAGGCGCGGACAATCGCCGCGGGTGAAGGCGAAATACGACGGCGGGCAGAGCTCGTGGAGATCGGCCGGGTTTGCGAAAAACTCGCTGAGGAGCCTCCCTCGGGATTCCACGAGGCTTTGCAATCCCTCTGGTTCCTCTTCGTGCTGCTGGAGGTCGAATCAAACGCGTCCTCGTTTTCGCTGGGAAGGATTGACCAGCTCCTCTTCCCCTGCTTCAAGGCTGACATCGAGGCGGGCCGGATCTCCCTGGGCCACGCCCTGGAGCTCCTGGAGTCTTTCTGGCTGGATTTCACGAAGATCGTCTATATGCGCAACGCGGATTCGGCAAGGTATTTCGCAGGGTTCCCCATTGGATTCAACGCCGTGATCGGCGGTCAGACCGGAGACGGAAAGGATGCCTCAAACGCCCTCTCGTATCTCTGTCTGAAAGCCCAGGAGCACGTGAGGCAGGCGCAGCCGAATCTCTCCGCTCGGCTTCACGCGCGCGCGCCGGAGCGCTTTCTGGACGCCTGCTCCCGGGTCATCGGACTTGGCGGCGGAATGCCGCAGGTGTTCGGCGACGAAAGCGTCATCCCCACCCTGGAGAGTCACGGCGTCTCGCACGAGGACGCCATGGATTACGCGGTCGTGGGCTGCGTCGAGCTTTCACCGCAGGGCAACTGCCTCGGGTGGAGCGATGCGGCCATGTTCAACCTCGTGAAGGCGCTGGAGCTTGCCCTGAACAACGGCCGCTGCCTCCTCACCGCAGAGCAGATGGGCCCCGACCTGGGCAGCCTGGAGAGCTACGACACATTCGCGAAGCTCGAAGAGTCGTTCAAGGGCCAGATCGACCATTTCATTGAGAGGATGATCAGGCTTTGCGATTTCGTGGACAAGATGCACGCCGCCATGCTCCCCTCCCCGTTTCTTTCCCTGGTGGTCAACGACTGCATCGACAAGGGACGCGACGTCACCGACGGCGGGGCAAGGCACAACTTCTCCGGCATCCAGGCAATCCAGCCGGCGAACCTGGCGGACTGCCTTGCGGCGGTGAAGCTCCTGGTCTACGACCAGGGGAAAGTGGACCGCGCGGAGCTGCTTTCCGCCCTGCGGAACGATTTCAAGAACGAGGAGCCGCTGCGCCAGGTTCTCCTGAACCGGGCCCCGAAGTACGGAAACGACATTGAGTGGGTGGACAACCTGGGACTGAAATGGATCCGGTACTTCAAGGAGAGGCTTTCTCGCTACACAAACGCACGGGGAGGAGCGTACCACGTTGGTCTTTACACGGTGTCCGCGCACGTTCCCCTGGGTCTGAACGTGGGAGCGACTCCTGATGGGCGCCACGCGCGCGCCCCGCTCGCCGACGGGGGCATTTCGGCCGTCTACGGCAGGGATACGCGGGGACCGACCGCCCTCCTGAGGTCCGTCGCCCGCATGAGCGCGGTCCAGGCGGGCAACGGGACGCTGCTGAACATGAAGTTCCAACCCGATCTTTTCAAGGATGAGAACCGGGGGAAGTTCGTCCAGCTTCTCAAGGGCTTCGTCCGGCTGAAAATACACCATGCCCAGTTCAACGTCGTTCGAAAAGAGGACCTGGAAGCGGCGAAGATGGATCCGGAGTCCTACCGCGGCTTTACCGTGCGCGTCGCCGGATACACCGCATACTTCACCGAGCTGGCATCCGATCTCCAGGACGAAATCATTGCCAGGACGACGCACGGAGAACAGTGAGACCAGGAACCATGGAAGACACCGAGGGAATGGTCTTCGATATCCGCAGGTTCAGCATCCATGACGGCCCGGGAATCCGCACGGCGGTCTTTCTCAAAGGGTGCCCCCTGAGCTGCCTGTGGTGCCAGAACCCCGAGGGAATCGAGTCGGGGCCCCGTCTCGCCTGGTTTCGAAACAAATGCATCAGCTGCCTGAGCTGCGTCCCCTCGTGTCCCCGGCAGGCAATTTCCCCGGACACCGAGGGCGGAATCCAGGTGGACCGGGCGACCTGCGACTCATGCGGCGCATGCGCCGAGGTTTGTCCCGCGCGGGCGCTGGTCATGATCGGCGGCAGGATGTCCGCGGACGAGGTGGCGGCCGAGATCCTGAAAGACGAGCTGTTCTACGACGTGTCCGGAGGCGGTGCAACCCTCACGGGAGGCGAACCTCTTGCCCAGCCCCGCTTCTGCAGGGAGATCCTGTCCCGGGTGAAGGCCAGGGACGTCCACACCGCCGTTGAGACGTCTCTGCAGGCGGACCCGGAGTCGCTTTCCCTGGTCAGCGGAAAAACCGACCTGTTCATCGTGGATCTGAAGCTGGATGACGGGGCGCGGCACGCGAGGGCGACCGGCGTCTCCAATACGCTGATCAAGAAAAACTTCACCCTCCTCTCCTTGGGGGGGGCGGATATCCTGGTGCGGATCCCTCTCATTCCCGGCCTTACAACGGACAGCGACAACCTGCGGAAGATCGGTGATTTCGTGAACGCGACCCGTGCGGACATTCCCGTGGAGCTCATCAACTTCAATCCGCTGGCACGCGACAAGTACGCGCTCCTCGGAAGGGCCTATCCGTTCGATCAATCGGTGGGCAGGCATACCGCGGAGGAGATGACGGCTTTCGAGTCGGTCCTGGCGAGCACGGGCGCGCGCCTGTGGAGGCGCACGGAGCGGATGGAGCTTCCCACGTGAAAAGAATCCTCATCACAGGCGGAGACGGCTATTTCGGGCGGCGGTTCCGCAATCGCTACGCGCGAAGCTTCGATATCCGCTCCACTGACAAGGCAGACCTGGACATCACTGACACAAGTGGAGTCCGCGCGCTCATGGAGGATTTCAAGCCTGAAATCGTGGTCCATGCAGCCGCCCTGCTCGTGACCGACTTCTGCGAGAAGAACCCTGACGTATGCTACAAGGTGAACGTGGAGGGCGCTCTCAACGTTGCCGAATCCTGCCGGGCGATAGGCGCCCGGATGGTGTTTCTCAGCACCGAGCAGGTGTTCAACGGCAACACCGCCCCCGGACCGTATTCCGAGGAGGATGTCCCCCAGCCGAACACGGTCTACGGGAGGAACAAGCTCGAAGCGGAAACGCGGGTCGCACAGATCGTCCCCGGACTCTGGACCCTGCGCTTCGCCTGGACATTCGGATTCCCGGAGAGGAACCTGCCGCTTTCGCCGAACCTTTTCTGGGAGGTCGTTCGGGCGGCAATGCGCGCGGAGAAGCTGAAGGAGCCCGTGCACGAGCGTCGCAGCCTGATGTACATCTACGATATCATCGAACAGTTCGACAAGGTGTTTGACCTTCCCTTCGGGCTGTACCACGTGGGAAGCCCCAACGAGCTGAACCGATATGAAATTGCCTGCGAGATCCTTCGCCTGATCGGGGCCGGGCACCGTATCCAGGAGCTCATCGAGCCCGACTCGGAACGGTACAGGGACAAGCCGCGGGACGTGAGGCTGGACGTGTCGAAAATTTCCCGGTTCGGATTCTCCTTCTCGGAAACCCGGGAGGGGCTCCGCAAGCTCGTTCGCGAGTTCGGGTTGGGATAGAATCAGCAGGGATCAGGTTGCACCCAGCCAGCGCCTGGTCTTTTCACTTCCGATTCGGATCACATCCTCCGGGCTCATCTGCCAGTATTCGGGTCGAAAAAGCTCCAGAGAGACGACGCCCGTGTAGCCCATCTCATCCAGGGTCGAGATCACCCGGCCTATCGGCACGTCGCCGTCACCTGGCCAGAGGCGGTTGCGCTGGTCCAGGCGCTCCAACGGTCCGCCCTCACTGTCGGCAAGGTGAACGACGCTGATCCTCTCAACGGGGATCCTCCGCAGCACGTCGATGTCTCTCCACTGATCGAACAGGTGGACGTTGAAGGTATCAACTGCAAGGCCCAGATTCTCTTCACCCGCCCCCTGGATCATGTCCCACGCCTGCTGCAGGCTTCTGACCGCGGAGGTGCGAAATCCGATGGGCTCCAGGGCCACCCCCATTCCGTGGACGGCTGCAATCCGGGCGCACTTCCGAAGCACCTCCACGCAGTCTCGTTCAATCTCCGCGCGACGGCCCGCGGCATCAAGGTCGTCGCGGATTGTCGGAACCAGGACAACGGAGGGGCTCCCGAGGCGCTCACCGATCCGGCATGCCCACTCGAGGCGGGAGAGGGTCTCCGCGGCTTCCCTCTCCGACATGAGGTTGATCCCCTTGATCGCGTTGAGAGCGTGCGGCCGGATTCGACATTTGCCAAGCTCCTTCTCCAGAGCCTCAAGCGATCCCTGGCGGAGGTACGCTTCGAGCTTGTCCAGCCTGAACTCGATGAAGTCGAAACCGTACTTCTCGGCGAGCCGGAGGTCGGTTGCCAGGTCGGAGTTCTCTTTCGTGGTGCCTTCGTTGAACCCACTCTTCATATTCAAGGGTAGAGCCTCTGCAGCCTGTTCAGCATCTGCAGGTAGTCGACGCCGCTCACGCCGCCGTCGGGCTGGAAATGAATGCCGTCCGGCAGGTCCATGATCTCCCGCTCAACGAGGCCAAGGCTCGCCTCGAACCAGGGAGCATCCACGGGCACATCAGGCACCGGGCTGGCCGCGTATTTCCTGCGGTACATTCCTGACAGCCGGGGATCATGCTCCGCCCGCAGGACCACCCCCCAGAGAAAGACCGCGACATCCTTTCGCGTCGCAGCCGTATCAGGGGACGCCTCCGCATTCAGGAGAAGACCCGCGGCCGTGACGGACGGGTGGACGTCTTCAAAAGAAGGGTTTGACCGGGCAGACAAAGAGCCAAGAAGGCGCGTGCCGGAAAACGCCCTTTCCACCATTGCCCGCAGGGACAGCGGCGCCTGCAGCGCCTCTGCACTGACCGGCGTCACCGGGGAGGCAGACCCCTTGGTGGCCTGGGCCAGCGCAAGTGCCTTGTCCCGGTCCTGCCCGTACAGCGCGCGGTAGCGGTCATCGAGACCGCGAAGGCCTTCGTCCAGGTCCTGCGCGGCCTCGGCGTACCTTCCCTGCCTGAGAAGCTCCTCACCCCGCTCGCACAGGAGCCGGGGCTTGCGGTCCGCCGCGGACAGCCCTTGTTCCAGCACGGCCAGCCGCCTGGCTGGATCCGGCTCCAGGGCAGCACGCACGAGCCATGCACCGTCCTCCGCGCTGGAAAGGGCTGCCGCCCTGTCGGCAAAATGCCTGGCGCCGGGCTGGTCTCCAGCCAGGAGCGCAGCCTGGCCTTGCAGCCCCGCCACACGCGCGGACAGCAGGCGGCTCGTGGACAATCGCGCCGCGCTCCGATCCAGTTCCGCGCGCAGCGCCGACAGCCCGGCGGGATCCGGGGCAAGGCGAAGATCCAGCAGGCGAAGCTCGAGCGCGTCCAGCCGGGCCAGGTCCTGGTCCTGCGGGCTTTCGGCAACGCGATCCGATGGTCCGCTCTGGCACGAGATGAAAAGGCACGCCAGGAAGACAGTCCACGACACGGGCAGGCACCGGCGCCTCATTTTCCCGCCCTCCCCATGGCGTAGGCATAGATCTTTCCATCCAGACCGGCCGTTACGAGATCCAGCCTGCCGTCATGGTTGAGCTCCAGGAGCTGCGGCAGCGATACGCCCTTCAGGGGGAACCCCGCAAGGGGATGCAGGGAGGAGTCGTACCCGGCAATGAAAGCCCCTGATCCGTACAGGAGGATCTCCTGCCTGCCGTTGCGGAAGAGGTCCACGATGAGGAGTCGGGCGTCCTTCCCGTCCAGGTCGGGGACCGTTGTTTGACAAAGCACGACGCCGTTGATGCCGACAAGGCTCAGGCTCCCGTCCTGGGCCAGAACGGCAAGGGCGGCCTGCCCGTCCACCACGAGGGGCTGCGGGGTTGCGTAGAACACGCCCGGCAGCGTCACCGGAAAAGGAGGCGCGGGAATGCCTGCCTGGTCCCACGCATAGAGAAGCCCGGCCTGCGTCAGGAAAGCAACGCGGAACGTTGCGCCTGTTGGAACTAAGCGGGGAGCACAGAACGAGATCCCTGACGCCGCGACGGGCCAGCCCGGGGCTTCAGCACCGGCGAGATCCCGGAGATGGATCTTTGTGTCGAAGCTCTTGGGGTAAAACGCGATGCGGCTGCCCAGGGAATCAGGGGCGGTGAACAGCGGGGCCTCGAGCTTGTCCCCCGACACGCTCCGTGAGCCGTCGGGACCCACAGTGATGAGAGCCTGGTCTGCCCGGGAAAACAGGAAAAGCCTGCCGTTGATCAACGTCGGCGGCATGGGGCTTGCGATGGCCGTCGCCACCGGGAAGGGGCCAAGGGGCTCGAGCTTCGGCCCGAAGCGCCACACGGTGCCTCCGGGGGACACCGCCCAGATTGCCGAAAGGACCCCCGGCCGAAGAGCCTCCGGCACCATCACGCTGCCGGCTTCCAGCTTTGCCTCCGCAATGCGCGAGCCGCCTGCATCCGCCAGCACGAGCACCGACCGGTCGCTGATCCAGGCGAAGAGCGCCGGCCCGGCGTCAGCGAATCTGAAGGCCAGGAGATCCCCCGTCACTCCGCCATCCACCGACAGGGGAAAGCCGGGCATTGGCTGCGCCGCGCCCCGGTCCCCGCTTGCCGCCAGGAGCGTTACCGAAAGCCTGGTTGCCGAAGCGCGAGCGACCACCACGCCGCTGCCGTAGAGCCGCAGGACTTCCGGGAGGATGCCAGCCCCCCCCAGGAAGAAGGGCTGCGCGCGCGCGCTGTCGTACCACACCAGGAGGGAAGCATCCGCCGGGATACCTTGCGTCAGATGCGCAAATGAGCGCGCGCGCGCAATGTTGTCACCCGTGTCAGCGGTCTTTACCACGGAGGAGAGGTTGCCGGGGTCAAGCGAGGCGAAAACGTAGTCTCCCCGGGTGAGGAAATAGGGCTCCGGCACGCTCACTCCGAAGGCCCCCAGGACCAGGCCGACGTACCAGGGGATGGACAGCCGGTCCACCCTGACGCCGTCAATGACGAGTGAGCTGTCTTTCCCGGCGACCAGCGAGCTGGTCAGCTTTCCAACCGCGCTCGCGAAAGCCTTCCTGTCTTCGATGCGCGCAAAGTAGACAAGCTCGTTGGAGCCTGCCAGCTGGAAAGCCCCCATCTCGGAGCCGATCCAGGAGAAAACCAGCTCATCGATGCCGGCGCCGAGCACAGAGCGGGCTCCGTCGTCTGCCTTCTTGTACACGTCCTGGAGGCTGGCGCCCTCCAGCGCAGCAAGAAGGCGGTACATGTCTCCCAGCCGTCCCATGTTGATGAGGCTCACCAGGGATGCGGATGAGGGAACGTAGCGAAGCACCCCGACGGGGCGCGGCGCCTGCGAGAGCACCCGTCCCAGCTCGGGAAGGGATGCAGAGATCGGCATGTCTGAGCTGAGCCGCAGGCTTTCCGGATGCGCCTCCGCTTCCAGCGTGGACTGGCCGGGAAGCTGCAAGGCAGCAAGCACTCGGGCGCCCAGCGCGCTTCCGCCAAGAAGGTCGCTGGAAAAGCTCTGCGTGTCCACAAGGACGCGGATGGCGGTGGTGCTTCGGGGTCTCAGCCTCTCTATCAGCTCGCGGCTTGCCCGCGACGCAAGACCCTGGCCTGCCGCGCGCCGCGCCAGGGCGTCCTTGACCACCCCTTCGTCCAGCGCCACCACGGCGACGTTCTCCATGAGCGCCGCCTGGATAGTGGCGGACCCGCTTGCGAAGCGATACAGGGGCGTCCCGGCGTCGTTCAGAAAGCTGAAGCCCTTGATGGAGAGCAGGGGGCCTGCCACGCGAGCCAGCGGGGCGAAGATGCCGCGCCAGCCCAGGTCCAGCACGGCAAGCAGCTGCCTGTCCGGAAGCAGGACGATGTCAGCGTGCACGTCCAGGAGCCGCCGCATGACCGCAGAGCGCGTCAGTGCCAGGCCCCGGACATCGGAAAGAGCGCCGCGGTACGAAACCAGCTCGGGGCGGGAGAGGATCACGTCAGCGGCGTCCAGGTTCAGCCAGTCGTCGTACACGACGCGAAGGGAGGGCACCTGGACGAAGGCGACGTAGCGATCCGGCAGGAAGGACAGGGGATCCTCGTGATGCAGCAGCCAGCGGCCCACGAGGAAGATCACACCGAGGGCCGCGACGGCAAGAATGACCAACAACAGCTTTTTCACCTGCGGTGAGCTCCCGGGGCATGACGGTAGCGGAAAAATCCAGCAAAGACAACGGACTCAGGGGTCACGTCGCTTCGAAGGCGATCAGCGAGATGTCGTCATCGAAGGATTCTCTCCCGCGCCAGCTCGCTACTTCCTTCCTGATCCGGGAGACAGCCTCATCGAGCTCCTCCCGCAGAGTCTGGGAAAGCAGGTCCAGCAGTCTCCGGCGGGAGAATTGCGCGCCGCGGATGTCCGTGCAATCGGTGAGGCCATCGGAATACAGGAAGAGCCTGTCTCCCGGGCCAAGCGCCGTCTCAGACTCCTCCACGGCAAACGCGGTCGAAATCCCCACCGCGTTCCCCGCTGTCTGAATCTCCGCCACAGAACCGTCCGCTTTGACCACCACCGGGTAGGGGTGCCCGGCCCGCGCCATTCTCACGCTCATGCGCTGCCGGTCCACGACCACGTAGCAGATGGTGAAGAACATCTGGTCGTGACCGTCGCAGAACATCGTGTTCAGCCTGGTGACGACCTCCCCGGGGGAAAGGGCATCCACACCGAGGAAGGGGAGCTTCCCTCCGTCACGCGGAATGAGAAGCCGGTTCACGAGCAGCGCCAGCGAGGCTGCTCCCAGCCCGTGACCCGCCACGTCCACCATGGAGATGGCGGTGTGTCTTTCATCGAGTGAAGAGAGGGTGTACAGGTCGCCGGCCACAAACCCCGCGGCGAGCAGGAAGCTCGCGGTGCGAAGCCCGCCTGTGACGGCGGAATCCGGGGGGAGGAGGCTTCTGTGCAGGCGCGCGGCGTCATGGAGCTCATTCGTGATGAAGTCCTGGATGCGGTCCGGCTCCGAGGCGTCGCGAAAGGCCCAGACGATTCCCCGGGCGCTGCCCCCCGACGCCCGATACGGCTCCAGGCGCACGTCCACGGGAACTGAGCTCCCGTCCGCGCGCGTCAGGGCGCCGCGGGCCAGCCTCACGCTCTGCCCGCGCACGACCACCTCGTCCAGATGAAGCGCAAGGGGCTCATCTGTCCCCTCCCGCGTCAGCTTCAGGAGCGGAAAGATGGAGCTGAAGGGCGGAAGCGGCGCGGGAAGGGAGAGGAGGACCTGGGCCCGGGAGTTCGCGTACTCGATGGTGCCATTGGCCTCGGTCACCACGATCCCATCCCCCACGGAATGAAGGATGGCAGACATCCTGTCGTGCGTTGCCTGGAGCTCTTTGTGCGCGCGGGACCGGCTGAGGGCCATCGTGACGGTAGCCTCGAGAGCCCGCTCCTCGAAGGGCTTGAGGATGAACCCGAAAGGCTCGGTGACCCGCGCCCTGTCCAGGGTGTCAGCGTCCGAGTACGCGGTAAGGTAGACGACCGGCACGCGCGTGGAGTCCCTGATGAGCCTCGCAGCGTGGATCCCGTTCATGGCGCCCTTCAGGTGGATGTCCATCAGCACGAGGTCCGCTTCCAGCTCGGCGGACTGCCGCACGGCCTCCTCCCCGGGTGCCACCACGCACGGCACTTCGTATCCGAATCCTTCGAGGCAACTCTTGATGGCGAGGGCGACCAGCTCCTCATCCTCCACAACGAGTATCCGGGCACGCTGCATTCTGACTCGGGCCTCCCTCAGCTCTCCTCGAATGTACCATCCTCATCCCGGCTTTTCAGCCGGACGGAAACTCGATGACCCACCGGGTGCCGATGCCCCGGTCCAGCCGGAGCGTGCCGCCGAGCTGCTTCACGAGCCGTTCGACGATCTGCATGCCGAGTGTTCTCGTCCGGGACGGCTCGAAGCCCGCCGGCACACCGACTCCGTTGTCGGTGATGGCGAGGGAGATGCGTTCTCCCGGCAGCCGCGTGAGCTCCACGCGCAGCTCGCAGGGGCGCTCGTGCCAGTCCGGCGGGAAGGCGTACTTGAGGGCGTTCGTGCACAGCTCGTTCGCCACCAGACCGCAGGGGATGGCCCTGTCGATTCCGAGGCTGATGTTCTGCACCGCCGGGATGAAAGCCACGGTGTCCGTTCTGCGATACGCTACCAGGAGGCGATTCACCAGCTTGTCCAGGTAGGCGCCGAAATCGACGCTTCGGAAGTCCCCGGAGCCGTACAGGTCCTCATGGATCAGCGCCATGGAAGAGACCTGGTTGCGGCAGTCCTGGATGATGAGCTTGTCCACGGGGTCGTGGATTCGGACCTCCTGGAGGTAGAGGAGGCTGGAAATGATCTGGAGGTTGTTCTTCACCCGGTGGTGGATCTCCTTCAGGAGGATGCTCTTCTCCTGGAGAGATGAGAGGAGGTTCTTCTCCGCCCGCTTCCTGTCGGTGATGTCGCGGATGATTCCCTCGAACCCGACCTGCTTTCCCTTCTCGTCGAGCAGGCGATGCGCGTTCAATGAAACGGCGATGGTCTGGGAATCCCCCCCGACAACCGAGAGCTCGAAGTCGGAGACCGACCCTTCCCTGCCCAGCGCCGCCGCGACGCCCAGCCACCCTTTTGCGTCCGGGGAAAAGGTGGACACTGGCCGTCCGATGAGGAGGGAGGGATCATAGCCGTATGCCCTGACGGAGGGGCTCACGAAGCGCAGGATCCCATGCGAGTCCGCGCGGAAGTAGACGTCCTGCAGTGCCTCGAATATGGCGCGGTAGCGCTTCTCGCTCTCCACCAGGGCGCGCCTGGACCCCGCCGCCTCCACGAGCTGTCCGGATCTCTGGAGCCCGACGAAGATCACCACCGCAAGCCACGCGTACTCCACGGTGAAGAACCCGGAATACAAGGCTTCGCTGACCGCCAGGTCGTTCATGGCCGCCAGGAAGACCACGCTGCTCACGCAGAGCAGGGAAGCAGCCTCACGCCTGTTGCCGGTCCGGTAGTAGCGGATGATCACCCATTCCATGTATGCGAACAGGGCGGTCCCCAGGAGATATTGCAGGTCCGTGAGCGGTCCTGATTCCACCTCCGTGTACACGACCTCCCCGCCCAGGGGAAAGTGCACGCGGAAAATGGCGGGCCTCGAGAGGTCCCACGTGAGGTTCCCCGGCACGAACGCCTGGCAGAGAATGAAAAGCCCGAAGACGGCGAAGACCGTGAGAAGGACCGCGCGGGGGACCATGCCGGTCCTGCCGGCGATGTACCAGAAAAAGGCAAGGATGGTGGATTCCAGCGTGATGGCCTGGATGCGGAGCCAGATCACGCTGGCGGCCGGGGTGACCACGTTGTATTCCCCCGCGCACGCCAGGTCATAGGCGGCTGCCGCGATGCAGATGATCGCGAATGCAAACGTGTACCCCTCGCCCCTGACGCGGATCCATGTGAGCAGCTCGAAGACCGAGGCGGAGAAGCACAGCGCGGCCATGACGATGGGGAGAAACGAATAGACGTGGAGCGTCACCGTCATGTCCCGCCCCGCCCTCTTCCTACAGCGCCTTTTCGAGCGCCCGGTTCAACCTCTTCACGAATCCGGCCGGGTCCTTGATCTCTCCGCCTTCGATCAGGAGCGCCTGATCCAGGAGGAGGCGGCTCGCGTCTTCAACCACGCTCTCATCCTGGGTGGCGGCCAGCTTCGCCACGATGGGGTGCGAGGGGTTCAGCTCCAGGATAGGCTTCACCTCGGGAAAGTCGCGGTTGCCCATGAGCTTCAGGATCTGCTGCATCTGCATGGTCGGGTCCTTGTCGTCCACCACGATGCAGGACGGGGAATCAGCGAGCCTGCTGGAGGCGCGCACGTCCTTCACCGCATCTCCCAATATCCTCTTCACCTTCTTGACCAGCGGGTCGATGGCGGCGGCCTTGCCAGCGTCCGCTTCGGTCTTCAGGTCATCCGCCGCGGCGGAACGGTTGACCGCCTTGAGCTCCGTCTCCATGAAGCTGCCGATGGAGGAGGCGACGATCTCGTCGATCTCGTCGTCCATGATCAGGACCTCGAAACCCTTCGCCTTGTACGCCTCCAGGAGGGGAGAGCTGCGAAGCCCGGACTCCCTTCCCCCGGTGATGTAATAGATGGCCTTTTGATCCTTCGCCATCCTGTCACGGTACCCGGAGAGGCTGGTCCAGCCCTCCACGGCGGTGGACTTGTAGCGCACGAGCTCCAGGAGCTGGTCCCTGTGCTCGTGGTCCTGGATGAGGCCCTCTTTGAGGACCCTTCCGAACTCGTTCCAGAAAGTCGTGTAGGTCCCCGCATCCCTGGCGAGCTGCGCGAGCTCCTGCAGGATCTTGCGCACGGATGAGGAACGGATGTTCTCCATGACGCGGTTCTTCTGGAGGACCTCCCTGCTGACGTTCAGCGGGAGGTCTTCCGAATCGATGATGCCACGCACGAAGCGAAGGTAGACGGGGAGGAGCTCCTTCTCGCTCTCCGTGATGAACACGCGCTTGATGTAGAGCTTGACACCCGGCTGGTAGTCATAATGGAACATGTCGAAGGGAGCCTTCGCGGGGATGTAGAAGAGAGTCGTGTAGGCGAGCGCCCCTTCCACGGAAAGGTGGATCCAGTGCAGCGGGTCATCCGTGTCATGGGTGAGCGTCTTGTAGAACTCCCTGTAGTCCTCCTCCTTCAGCTCGTTCTTCGGTCGTTTCCAGAGAGCGAGGGCGGCGTTGACCTGGGACTCCTTATCCACCTTCCCCCCGTGCTGGCCTTCCTCCTGGTAGTGGAGATGGATGGGGAACGCGATGTGGTTCGAATACTTTTGGATGATGCCCTCGATCCTCCACCGGTCCGCGAACTCCCCGCCCTGCTCGTTCAGGTGCAGCGTGACAATGGTTCCTGAGCCGTCGCGCTCTGCCTCCGAGATCTCGAACTCCCCTTTCCCGTCGCTGGTCCACCGCCACGCCTGTGCGTCCCCGATCCTGCGGGAGACCACCTCCACGGTGTCAGCCACCATGTAGCAGGAATAGAAACCGACGCCGAACTGGCCGATGAGCCCCGAGCCCTTCTTCGCATCCGCGCCCATTGCCTGCAGGAACTGCCGGGTGCCGGAGCGGGCAATTGTGCCGAGGTTCTCTTCCAGCTCCTTGTCGTTCATGCCGATCCCCGTGTCGGAAACCGTCAGCGTCTTCCTGTCCTTCGTGTCGAAGGAGATGTCGATGCGCGGAACGAACGGCACCCCCTTGTACTCCTCCTGGGTAAGGGTGAGGTACTTCAGCTTGTCCAGCGCGTCGGATGCGTTGGACACGAGCTCGCGCAGGAATATCTCCGGGTGGGAATAGAGGGAATGGATGATGAGCGTGAGAAGCTGGCTGACTTCCGCCTGGAACTTGTGCGTTGCCATGGCCTGAACTCTCCCTGGTGGTTCGTATGGGTTTCCAGGAAAGTTACATTGAATCAGCGCTCGGGTAAAGGCCGCTCCACCCGGCTGTCCGGGGACCGCCGCTCTGCCTGCCTCCCGGCCTGCGGCGCGCCCTTTCGGAGGGCGAGCTCCGGAAGGAACATCGTGACCACGAAGCCGGCACCGACGATGAAGAGGCCCAGGAGGTACACGCGCCGAATTGCCAATGTAAATGCCGTCTTCAGGGCGCTGGCCACCTGCGCCGTCAAGGCGGCCGCCTGGGCGTCCAGCGCCGCCCTGACCCGGGCGAGGGCAGCCGGGGGGTCTTCTCCCCGGCCAGGCGGGTCCGCGGCCCTGGCCTGCAGCATGTTCTTGAGCTGCTCAGGGACCAGCGGGTTTTCGACCAGGCCGGCCAGGGCCACGGGGTCGTTTTTCGTGACGGCGAGGCGGATCTTGTCATAGACGTCATTGACGCCTGCCCTGATCTGGTCCCCCGCGGCGCCCAGGTTCCCGGACTGCAGCTGCCCCATGCTCAGGCTCATGTTCCCCAGCCCGGCCGCGCGCAGAGAGGCGGGCAGAGACCGCGGCAGCTCCGCGGCAAGGGTGGTCGCCATGAGCGTTCCGAAGACAGCGACCCCGACGGTAGAGCCGACCTGGCGGAAGAACTGGCTGCTGCTCGTCGCCGCCCCGATCTCTCTCGGGTTGACCGAGTTCTGGATTGCGAGGGTGAAAAGAGGCAGCGCAGGGCCGAGGCCGACGCCCAGCAGGATCATCCGCCACGTGACCTGCGCGCGTGTCATGTCGACGTTCAGCCCGAGCATGGTGACGTAGCCGATGACCATCAGCCCGGCGCCGGCGAGCAGCACCATCTTGTACCGCCCCAGCCGGGTGACGATCTGCCCCGAGAGAAAGCTCGCGGACACCATGCCGAGAGTCATTGGCATGACGGTGAGACCCGCGGCGCTGGCGGTGACGCCGACCACCATGACCATGTAAATGGGGAGGAAAAGGATTGCGCCGAAAAAGCCCATTCCGGCAATGAGGAGCGCCGCGGCGTTGCCCAGGACGTAGGTTCGGTTCTGGAACAGGTCGAAGGGAAGGATGGGCTCCTTCGCCGTACGCTCGACGAGGATGAAGATGACGATCCCCGCGGCGCCCAGGCCAAAAAGACCGAAGACCTGCCAGGAGCCCCAGGCCATCTCCGTCCCCCCGAGGCTCAGCGCGAGCAGAATGGGGATGATGCCGAGCAGCAGCGCCGCGGACCCCGCCCAGTCTATGGTGACTTTCTTCTCCAGTTGCGGTTTCAGGGGCGGCATCTGGAGCACGATGAAGAAGAGCGCAATGAGCCCGACCGGCGCGTTCACGTAGAAGACCCATCGCCAGGAAAGGGTGTCTGTCAGGAAGCCGCCGAGGAGCGGCCCGATGATGCTGGAGGTCCCGAAGACGGCACCGAACAACCCGTTGTACCGGCCCCTCTCCGCGGGAGGAAAGAGGTCCGCAATCACGGTGAACGCCATGGAGAAGATCCCTGCCGCGCCGAGGCCCTGCACGGCGCGGAACACGATCAGCTCTGTCATGCTGCGCGACTGCCCCGAGAGCATGGAACCTGCCAGAAACAGGATGACGCCGGTGAGCACCATGAGCTTGCGGCCGTAGAGGTCGGAGAGCTTTCCATAGATCGGGATCATTGACGTGGAGGCCAGGAGGTACGCGGTGACCAGCCACGAGTACAGGTTCAGCCCGTGCAGGTCCTGCAGGATCCTCGGCATTGCCGTGGCAACGATCGTCTGGTCCAGGGCGCCGAGCAGCAGCGCGACCAGGATGCCGGCGAGCGTGAAAGCCCGCTCCCTCCCCGTAACGGTATACATCCGGCCTAGTGGAGCATCCTTCGCTTGTTCCTGATGTAGTCCGCGAAGAGGAACTCCCCCAGCTTGTCCGCGGAGGCGAAGTATGCCCTCCCCCGGTTGAGCTTCGTCAGATCGTCAACGAAGTTCACCAGCTCGGGGTCGGTGGCAAGCATGAAGGTCGTGATGGTGATGCCGGCTTTCTTGCAGGCGGCGGCAGCCTCCAGGGTCTGTGCGAGGATCTTCGGATCGAACCCGTAGGGATTCTTGTAGACCTCCCCGTTCTCCGTGATTGCCGTGGGCTTCCCGTCCGTCACCATGAAGATCTGCCGATTGGCCTGGCGGGTGCTCTCCAGGATGGTCTGCGCCATCTCCAGCCCCGCCCGGGTATTCGTGTGGAACGGGCCCACCTGGAGGTAGGGGATATCGCTGATCGCTATCTCGCGCGCCTCGTCCCCGAAGGTCCCCACGCGCAGGGTATCCTTGGGATAACGGGTCAGGATCAGCTCCGTAAGCGCCAGGGCCACCTGCTTTGCCGGGGTGATCCTGTCCTCCCCATAGAGGATCATGCTGTGGCTGATGTCGATGAGAAGCATCGTTGCGCAGGAGGACAGGTGCTCGGTCTCGTAGACCTCCAGGTCCTCTTCCGCCAGGGAGATCTCTTCCACGCCGCCGCGCTTCACGGCATTGGAGATGGTCCCCAGGGCGTCTATCTGGGTGACCGGGTCACCGAACCGCCACGCCCGGGTCTCGGTGAGCCTCTCCTCCCCGCTCCCGGTGGATGGCACGCGATGCTGGCCGAACCCTGATTTCTGGAGGTTGGAGAAGATCTGGTTCAGGGAGTCCTTGCGGATCACCTGTTCACCCTTCGCGGTCAGGCTGTACCCGCCTTCCTTCAGCCTCTCGACAATGCGGTTTTCCTCCAGCTTCCGCCGGAACTCCTCGAGGTCCACGCCAGGATCAATGCTGCCTCTCTCCTGCAGGTACTCCATCCACTTGAAGACCTTGTCCACGTCCCCCCCCGCCATGAGGAGGAGGTAGTTGAACAGGCTCATGAGGTCCTGGAAGCTCTTCAGGAGGTCCTGGAGAGTCTGGTCCCATTCCGAGTATTCCCAGAGCATCCGTGGGCTCCCTAATCCTCGCTCTGTGCCATGTGGTCGAACATGGCCTTGAGCATGTCGCGGTAGGCGACCTTCACGCCCTCCTCCCGCTTGGAGACCATGGAGTGCTGGTGCAGCCCTTCCAGGACGAACTCCATGCCCAGCCCGGCGCCGTCACCTTCCTTCAGGTCCAGGTGACGCGACGCGAGCTCCTTGAGACCCTGCACCTTCTCCAGGCGCTTCATGTACTCCTCGAAGGGCATCTCGTCCGACGTCTCCACGGTGTTTCCCTTGGAGAACCAGCTGAGGACCGCGTTGAAAGGCGAGGACTCCGTTCGGGCCGGCTGGTCCTCTCCGCTGTCCTTCTTCTTCTTCTTCGGAGTCGGGTCAGGGAACCGGCGGCGGAACGTCTCCTTCACGGCCTCCCCGATGATCTTGCGCGCGACGATTGCCGCGCCCTGCTGCTCCCCTTCATAGACGAGCTCCACCTTGCCGGTGATCGCGGTGACCGCGGAATGAAGGTCTCCGATGCGCGGGTACACGCGCCGTTCCCCGTGCATGATTGCGCGCCGTTCCATGTTGCTCATCACGTTTTCCAGGAGGGATATGCTCATGCGGGCGGAGACACCGGAGGCCTGGTTCACGAACTCGCTTGCCCGGGCCGCGAAGGCCACTTCCTCCACCAGCTCCCGGAACCAGTCCGGCATGAAAAGCTCGATCCCGCAGTCACGCGCCGTCCACGCCTCCTGCGCCGTGATGCGCATGGCGGCCTGCCTGTCCTGGGGATAATGGGTGATGATCTGGGAATCGATCCTGTCCTTCAGCGGCGTGATGATGTTGCCCCGGTTCGTGTAGTCCTCCGGGTTCGCCGAATACACCATGACGATATCGAGCTTCATCCGGATGGGAAATCCCCTGATCTGGATGTCCTTTTCCTCCATTATATTGAGCAGGCCGACCTGGATGCGGGGTGGGAGGTCGGGGAGCTCGTTGATGGCGAATATTCCCCTGTTGGTGCGGGGGATGATCCCGAAGTGGATCACTTCCTCGTCCGCGTACGTGAGCTTGCGGGTGGCCGCCTTGATGGGGTCGATGTCACCGATGAGGTCCGCGATGGTGACATCCGGGGTGGCAAGCTTTTCCCGGTACCTGTCCTCACGGGCCAGCCACTCGATGGGCGTGTCGTCTCCCCGCGCCGCAACGGTTTCCCGCCCCTTGCGGCTCACCGGGTCGAACGGGTCATCGTTTATCTCCGTGGCGGCAATCACCGGCACCTGCTCATCGAGAAAGCGCACCAGGCTGCGCAGGATGCGCGTCTTTGCCTGGCCGCGAAGGCCCAGCAGGATGAAATCGTGATGGGACAGTAGGGCATTGACGAGGCCCGGGATCACCGTCGACTCGTAGCCGATGATGCCGGGAAAGAGCTCTTCCTTCGTGCGCAGCATGCGCACGACGTTGGCTCGCATCTCCTCCTTGACGCTTCGAGGCTTGTATCCTGACTTCTTCAATTCTCCAAGGGTCCGTGGCAGCTGCAACGCGCGCCTCCTCTCAACGAATGAAAGGTACTGAATTCCGGAGGAATGGGGAATGAAGCGCGCCGCCGCCCCGTGGACGGGAACGGGAAATTATGCTACACTGACTGCCAGAAAATCCCGATTCATGAATTGAGTGACCCTTTTCCCCGCGCGGCGCCGCACCATGCTCGACGAGCGTCACGGAGGAGACGGCACACCCGGTCCAGGAGGGAACCCATCCGTCGCGTTCTTGGCGGCCGCATTCTGATGGCCGCACTTGCAAGTCTCCTCTTTTCCCTGCTTCCCCTCGCACCGGCGTGCGCGGGCGCCCAGGAGCAGCGGCACGAGTTCAACCTCTCCACGGCCCTCTTCACGGAGATCACGGACAATTACCTGCATCCCTACGCCCGGATCCCCTTGTTCACCATCGGCTCCTTCACTCTGGCCATCTCCATCACGAAGCACTTCATCCTCATGACGGCTGTCGGCCTGCTGGTCCTGGCCTCAATGTTCTACCTTGCGCGCAAGCTGAAGGACCCTTTTCGGACCCCGACGCGCCTGCAGAGCCTCTTCGAAGCAATTCTTCAGTACATGCGGGAACAGGTGTACGAGCCCGTGCTGGGACCCGAGGGTCGACGTTTCCACCTCCTGTGCTTCACCCTGTTCCTCTTCATCCTCTATGCGAACCTGCTCGGCATGATCCCTCCCTTTGCGCCCATCAAGCCGTCGGGAGAGAGCGAGGCCGTCTGGCTGGGAGGCGCCGTCACGGGGAACCTCGCGACGACACTGGCCCTGGGGCTCATCACGTTCATCGTCTTCAACGTATCCGGGATGCGGGCCAAAGGCGCGCTCGGGTACTGGAGGAGGCTCGCACCGGAGGGGACGCCGGGCTGGATGCTGCCCTTCACCCTGCTGCTGGAGTTCGTCGGGATCCTGTCCAAGACCCTTGCGCTGATCATGCGGCTCTTCGCCAACATGATCGGCGGCCACGTGGCTCTCCTGCTGATCCTGCTCCTCATCCTGAAGTTCCAGTCCCTCGCGGTCGGCCCGATTGCCGTGGTCGTTGATCTTGCCATCATGGCGCTGGAGCTCTTCGTCGCCGTGCTCCAGGCATACATATTCTCGTTCCTTTCCGCGCTGTTCATTGGAATAGCGCAGCACACGCACTAAAGGAGACCTGCTATGGACATCGCAGCACTCGCCCCTGCAATCATGAAGTTCGGGGCATTCATCGGGGCCACCATCGGCGCCGGTCTGGCCGTCCTGGGCGTCGGGATAGGTCTCGGGCGCATCGGCTCCGCGGCCGCGGAGGGCATCTCCCGCCAGCCGGAAGCCTCGGGGAAGATACAGACGAACATGCTGCTCGCCGCCGTCCTTGTGGAGGGAGTCGGCATCATCGCGCTGGTCATCTGCATCCTCGCCATCGTCATGTAACGGGGGACCCGCATGGCCCTCTTGCGCGTGGATCCTGGCCTCGTCCTGTGGCTGTGGATCACATTCGGCATCATCCTTCTGATCCTCCGCTTCACCGCGTGGGACCGCATCACCGGCGCCCTGGACAAAAGATCGCAGAAGATCGCCTCCGACCTGGAGGCCGGGCGTCTTGCCAGTGAGAAGGCCTCCGCGGTGCTGGCCGAGTATGATGTCACCATCAAGCGGGGGAAGACGGAGGCCGCCCAGATCATCGAGGACGCGCGCACCGAGGCCGCCCGTCTCCGGGAAGAAATGCTGGAGAAATCCTGGGCCGAGGTGCGCGAGCAGAAGGCAAAGGCCGCCCAGGAGATCGAGAAGGCCCGCGAGACCGCGGAGCTCGGGATCCGCGGCCAGATCGTAGAGATGTCCTTCGCCATCGCGGAGGCCATCCTCAAGCGGGAGACGGGGACGCCGGACAACCGGACCTTTGTCGATGAGTTTGCAGACCGGTTGATAGGCGGAAGGTCATGACCAGCGGCGTTGCCCGCAACTATGCGCGGGCCCTCTTCGAGCTCGCCGCGGAGGACTCCACCATCCCGGCCGTGGAGGCGGACCTTCGAGCCGCGCGGACCGCGCTGTTCGAAGACAGGGAGGTTCGGGACTTCCTTGCCTCCCGCGTGGTGGGCCGGTCCCCGAAACGACGGCTTGTCCTGACCTTCGAGGGTACCGTGGACCCCCGGGTGCTCACGCTGCTCCTGCTCGTGGCGGAGCGCGGCCGCGCCCGACTGCTTGGTGAGATCGACGACGAGTTCGAGCGGCTTTCCCGCATCGCGCGGGGCGTCCGCCGGGCAACCATCCTCTCCGCGTTCCCCCTGGGGGACGAGGAGAAGGAGCGCATCCGCACCGCGCTCCAGGGGCGCTACGGCGGCACGGTGGAGCTCAAAACGGAGATTCGCCCATCCCTGATCGCAGGGGTGCTCGCCCTGAGCGAGGGCCAGGAGATCGAGTTCACCGCTTCCGGCCAGCTCGCGGACCTCCACGACAGCTTGAGGAAACACAATGCGAATCAACCTTGAAGAGATATCCACCCGGATCCGCGAAGAGATCCGCAGCTACTCCCGCAACATCGCCGTGGACGAGGTGGGCACGGTGGTGGAGCTGGGCGACGGCATTGCCCGCATCTACGGGATGCGCGGGGCCATGGCCATGGAGATGCTGGAGTTCGAGACCGGGGTGTTCGGGCTTGCGCTGAACCTCGAGGAAGACTCCGTGGGCGCGGTCATCCTGGGGGACTACCTGGACCTTCACGAAGGCGGGAAGGTCAAGAGAACGGGACGCGTCCTCGAAGTGCCGGTGGGGCACGAGCTGGTGGGCAGGGTGGTCAACCCGCTCGGGGTGCCCATTGACGACAAGGGAGAGATCAAGAGCGCGCGGCGAAGACCGGTGGAGTTCAAAGCGCCGGGCATCCGCGACCGCCAATCGGTCAAGGAGCCCCTGCAGACGGGCGTCAAGGCCATTGACGCCATGGTGCCCATTGGCAAGGGACAGCGGGAGCTCCTGATCGGGGACCGCGGCGCCGGCAAGGAAGCCATCGCCATTGACGCCATCATGAACCAGAAAGGCAAGGACGTGCTGTGCGTCTACGTGGCCATCGGGCAGAAGGCGTCCATGGTCGCCGGCATCGTCGAGGCCCTCCGGGAGCACGGCGCCATGGAGCACACCATCGTGGTGGCGGCCACGGCCGCTGAGCCGGCGTCCCTGCAGTACATTGCCCCGTACGCCGGCTGCGCAATGGCGGAGTACTTCATGTACGAGGAGCACAAGGACACCCTCGTGGTGTACGACGACCTTTCCCGGCAGGCCAACGCGTATCGCCAGCTCTCCCTCCTCCTGCGCCGGCCTCCCGGGCGTGAGGCATACCCCGGTGACGTCTTCTACCTGCACTCGCGCCTCCTGGAGCGCGCGGCTCGAATCTCCGACGACCTGGGAGGAGGCTCCCTGACCGCCATCCCGCTCATCGAGACGCAGGAAGGGGAGGTGTCGGCCTACATTCCGACGAACGTCATCTCCATCACCGACGGCCAGATCTACCTTCGCACGGACCTGTACAACGCAGGCATCCGGCCCGCCATCGACGTCGGGTTGTCCGTCTCCCGGGTCGGCGGCAACGCGCAGATCAAGGCGATGAAGCAGGTGGCCGGCTCCCTGCGCATCGACCTTGCCGCCTACCGGGAGCTGGAGGCGTTCTCCCAGATGGGAACCGAGCTGGACAAGGCCACGCAGGCGCAGCTGGCCCGGGGCGCCCGATTGGTGGAGGCGCTCAAGCAGCAGCAATACTCTCCCCTGCCGGTGGAGGAGCAGGTCATGGTCCTGTTCGCGGCAACCCGCGGATTCCTGGACGATGTGCCCGTGAGCCGGGTGAAGGAGTTCGAGCAGAAGTTCCTTTCCTGGCTCAAGAGCAAGAAACCGGAAATCCTTGCGGGCATCAGGAACCTCGGCACCCTTTCCGAGCCCGAGGTGCTGAACGCAGCCATGAGCGCCTTCAAGAAGAGCTTCTGAAAGTGAGCGTGTGACATCGCAAAGACACGGGAGATCCGGAAGCGCATCACGAGCGTCCGCAACATCAACAAGATCACGCGGACCATGGAGAAGGTGGCGCAGTCCAAGATCATGAAGCTCAACGCGCGCTACGCCGACGCGGGGACCTTCCGCGCGGACCTTGCGCGGCTCCTGCCGGAAGCGCTGGGCGCCGCACCGGGAAGCTCGCGGGCCCAGGAGGCGCTGGCTGCGCATCCGCTGACGGCTCCGCGCGCCTCGGCGGATGCGAAGGGCGCCCGGGTGATGCTCTTTGTCGTCACCTCCAGCCGCGGGCTGTGCGGCGGGTACAACGCGAAGGTCCTCCAGGCCACGCGGACGCGCATGGAAGAGCTTGCGCGGGACGGCGGAGACGCGACCCTGGCCGTGCTGGGGAGAAAGGGCCTGTCCTTCTTCCGCTACCACAACCGGCCCGTCGAGATTGCGCTTGCGGACATCGATGAGAACGTCCCGTTCCTGAGGCTGCAAGGGGCCCTGGACGAGGTCATCAAGCGCTACGTCTCCCGCGCGGTGGACGCGGTAGAGCTCGTGAGCACCCGGTACGTGACCAAGGTCGTCCAGGAGGTGGCCGTGAGGCGTCTTCTGCCCTTCGAGTTTCACCATGCCGCGGCGGCAGGGCCCGCGACGGTCCGCAGGGGCGGCGGCGCGGAGGAGCCCCTGTATCTCGTGGAGCCCTCGCGGGAAGACGTCCTTGCCGCGCTCATCCCCATGGCCGTGGCCGCGGAGCTTTTCTGCTCCATCCTGGAGGCAATGCGCGGCGAGCAGGCGCAAAGGTCGCTCGCCATGAGGAGCGCGTCGGACAATGCGGACTCCATGACGAAGAGGCTCACGCGAACGTACAACAGGGCCCGCCAGGCCCAGATCACGAGCGAAATGATCGAGATCATCAGCGGAAGCGAAGGGGGCAGGGAATGAGCGCAGGAGCACAGGGGACCGTTGTCCAGGTCATCGGATCGATCCTCGACGCCGAGTTTCCGGAGGGTCAGATTCCCGAGATCCGCAACGCCCTGATGATCGACAGGGAGATCGGCGGAAAGAAGACGCGCCTCGTGAGCGAGGTCCAGCAGCACCTCGGAGGCAACCGGATACGCGCGGTGGCCCTGGATTCCACCGACGGCATCCCGCGGGGGTGCGCAATTGTCGACAGCGGGAGCTCGATCACCGTGCCCGTGGGAACCGAGGTGCTCGGCAGGGTCTTCAACCTTCTGGGGGACCCCGTGGACGGCAAGGGGCCCGTCACCGCGCAGCAGAGGATGCCCATCCACAGGGCGGCCGTCCCGTTCAGTCAGCTCGAGCCCAAGACGGAGATCTTCGAGACCGGGATCAAGGTGATCGATCTCCTCTGCCCCTATGTCCGCGGCGGGAAAACGGGGCTGTTCGGCGGCGCCGGGGTGGGCAAGACCGTCATCATCGAGGAGCTGATCCACAACATCGCGACACAGTACGGCGGCTACTCGATCTTCGCCGGGGTCGGAGAGCGGACGCGGGAAGGCAACGACCTGTGGAACGAGATGGACGCCTCCGGCGTCCTCGCCAAGGCGTGCCTGGTCTTCGGCCAGATGAACGAGCCGCCCGGCGCGCGCCTGCGGGTCGCGCTTTCCGCCCTCACCATGGCGGAGCACTTCCGCGACAAGGGCCTCGACATCCTCCTGTTCGTCGACAACATCTTCCGCTTCACGCAGGCCGGGAGCGAGGTCTCGGCCCTCCTGGGCCGCATGCCGTCAGCGGTGGGCTACCAGCCCACCCTGTCCTCGGAGATGGGAGAGCTGCAGGAGAGGATCACCTCCACGAAGAGCGGGTCCATCACCTCCATCCAGGCGGTCTATGTGCCCGCGGACGACATCACCGATCCCGCGGCCGCCACGGTCTTCACGCACCTGGATGCCACCACGGTGCTGTCCCGCCAGATCGCGGAGAAGGGGATCTACCCGGCAGTGGATCCGCTGGCCTCGACGAGCAGGATCCTCTACCCCTACTACGTGGGTGAGGAGCACTACGCGGTGGCGCAGGCCGTTCTCCAGGTGCTGCAGCGTTACCGGGATCTGCAGGACATCATTGCCATCCTGGGGTTCGACGAGCTCTCGGAGGAAGACAAGGCAACCGTGGCCCGGGCGCGCCGCATCGAGCGCTTTCTCAGCCAGCCGTTCTTCGTCGCGGAGCAGTTCACGGGCTTCGGCGGGCGCCACGTCAAGCGCGCCGACACGGTGGCAAGCTTCAGGGAGATCATCAGCGGAGCGTGCGACGCCCTGCCCGAGCAGGCCTTCCTGTACGTCGGCACCGTGGAGGAGGTCCGGGAGAAGGCGAAGAAGGTGGCCGCGGCATGAGCAGCTTCACGTTCGCAGTGTGGACCCCCGACGGCGTCGCCGCGAAGGGGGACTGCGACTTCCTGGTCGTTCCAACGACGCGGGGGGAGATGGGAGTCCTCGCGGAGCACGCGCCCATCATCGCAAGCGTCGCCGGCGGCGAGCTTCGCATCAGCGCCGGAGGCCGGGAGGCAAGAGTCCGGGTGGGACCCGGCCTCGTGGAAGTCCTGGACAACGCCGTGCGGCTGTTCGTCGCGGAGGCGGAGACCGCAGGCGCGGCTCTCGTGGGGGCTGCTCCCGCCGGCGGGTAAGATATAATCGTCGAACACGTGTTTGTATCAATGGGAACGCTCCGAACGCGGCGCGAGGCGGCCGCGGACCGGTCCGTTTTTTTCCAACTCTCTCCCGCAGAAATCCTTGACAAGTCAGGCGTCATACACTATGCTCTTGGCTAAGTTTATCTCATGGGATGAAAGGGGCGAACATGCCTGTAAAGAAGACAGCGAAGAAGACCACCAAGAAGGCTGCCAAGAAGCCGGCGAAGAAGGCGGCGAAAAAGCCAGCCAAGAAGACCGCTCGGAAGAGGTAGGACCTTCTCGCCGCGCGAGAGAGTGAGACCACTCTCTCGCGCGCCGCTTCCCCCGGCCGCGGATGGCGGGGGCGCGCGAGCGAAGTCACGGCATTCACCGGGGGATACCGCGTGAAGCCGTGATCCTCCCGCCGACGTTGGAGCGCGGCAGGCAAGACTGCCGGATCGTAGAACGTCGCCGGGATCAGAATGTTTCTACTGCCGCAGGGAACTCCAGCTCTCCGAAAAAACCGTCTCCACTGAAAGCGCCTCCAGCATTCCTCCGGGAGAGGCCACGACGCGCACAAATGGTCCACGGGGAGCCCATACGCCGGCATCGGTGGCGCCGAACAGGGCAACGGTGGGGCACCCGCACGCCGCTGCCAGGTGGGAGACTCCGGAATCGTTTCCCACGAAGAGGCGACAAGCGGACAGCGCGGCCGCCAGATCGCTGAGATGGGCATTGCGCCAGGTGCGCTCGCCGGGAGGGAGCGCCGCATCCTCCTCAGCGGGTCCGAGCACCCATTGCACCGTCAAACCCGCCTTTCGCAGCTTTTCCGCAAGAGCATGGAACTTTTCGAGCGGCCAGTTCTTCCGCCGATCCCCGCTGCCGGGGTGCAGCGCCGCCGTATTCGGAGGGACTTCGATTCTTCCCGCGCCGCGACGGATCCGGGGCACGCGGTCCTCCGCGGTCAGGGTGAGGTTGCAAAACAGCGAGAGGTGATAATCGACAACCGGTGTTCTGTCCGCGGGGAAAGGGTCCTGGCGAAGGATCTCCCCCACTCCCAGGCCGCGGAGGCTGGCGGGGAGCGCCGAG